>MDTC01050694.1_pt1 | contig 12315 bp, 11 predicted proteins | sample 811181 | NCBI WGS metagenome assembly MDTC01 (sample SAMN05326644, study PRJNA326480) | marine metagenome | isolation source: seawater | place: Pacific Ocean: North | collected 2011
GAAAACAACGATATAAAGAATGAGGACCAAAAATAACGAATAGGACGTGGGATTCATTTGCTTTACTCCTGATGACCGAATTTTGAAAGGTGCTAATAAAGCTACAAAGCAGATTTTGGAGCCCACGTTATCTGGGATGCCATGGGCATAAAGGTAACAAGAAAAAAAATATCAATTACAAGTCAGTTAATGGCAAGGTGGGTTAGACAATTAGCTACAGGAAAATCGGTCCATTACGTAATGAGAAGAAAGTTCATGAAGAGTTAGGAACTAATACTATCAATTTTACCGAAAGAGAGCCTTTTAAAAAAAGTAAACTTAAAACGAATTAAGCAAATATTTTTTCGAGAATAGATTAAATTGATTAGCAATGAAATCAATTTTTTAGTGAAGGGAATGTAATTAAATCTTAGAATCATTTGTATCGAGCATTTCCTCAAACTTGCGCGCCCGGACCTTCTTCACAATAAAATCAATATTCTTGATGGTCTTCCGAAGTTCCTCGTCTTTTTCAAGGCTTCCTTTTGCCTGAGTCATGCTTTGGATAATCACTCCTATGACTAGATTCAAAATTACCAGACCGCTGACGATGATGAAGCTGATAAAATAGAATACAGCGGTCAATGGCATTTTTACAGGATTTGTACACAAACCTGGATTGTCCCCATAGCCATATTCGGCACAACTGTACATCTGAATGTACATTAGATCAGTCCAATCCTCAAATGTGGCAGCTCGGAATAAGGACACCATACTGATTGGGAGATTTCCAAAATGGATTGGGTCATTCTCTGAAAAAATTGTGGTGCCAATCACCCCGTAAATATAAATCAAAAGTAACAGGAGAATTCCTACAAAGCCAATGGGTTTGGTACTCTGAAGCAGTGAAATGACGATGATTCTTAATTGGGGAACTTGGCGGAAAATTCTTGTAAATCTGAGGAGTCTGATAACCCTGAGGATAAATGGATAAGATCCAAAAGGAAGAAATGACCCAACCACAAGAAGGCTATCAAAAACATTCCATCCATCAGAAAAGAAAGCCAAGGGCTTATTCCATTTTGGTAGAAAGCGAATAAGAATTTCGACAAGAAAAATATACTTGATGACCGTGTTGATTGAATAGAACAAGGTGGGATAGTCTTTAACCAAAGTTTCACTGGTTTCTAAACCCACAACCACACCTGTCAAAATAATTAAAAGGTTGATGGAGTTTTGAAACCATGGGCTTTGCTCAATATTGCTCAGCCAACGAAGGGGACTAGGTGCTGGTTGATTATACTCTATACCCGGCTCGACACCTAGATTCTCAAGCAACAACTTGTAAACGATTTTCTCCTCATCTGTGAATTCATCATCTGAGAAGATGATTTCTTCGACCATTGTTCGAATACTGATTTTTTGATGATCATCAATCTTGTTGAGTTTTCTGAGATCACCACCAACTTTCTGAATTTGGCTCTCCAGATCAAGGTCTTTGAGGTTCTGGTAAGCCTCATTATAATAAACTCGAATATCTGGACCCATGTACTTGATCCAGATCTCGGCAAATTCGTCGATGCTGGCGAAATCCGAGCAAGAAACATAATTTAGAACATTGAGGTACTCAAATAATTCGACACTTGGTTCAATTTCATAGGTATTAATTTGGAGTAGACTTTTGGCGAGATCATAGAATTTCCTCTCGGAGGAGAGGACTTCATCATCCGCAAAAATGATCTCCTCAAACATGAGAAGAATTTCTTTTTTTGCGGAATCTTCCTCCCCCTTCAAGCTAACTAAGCTTTCGCGAGTCAATTTGACTTTTTGACCATCGGTAAGATTGATAAGTTGTTGATTTGCCTGCTTTGAATACTCTTCGTAGCGTTCGCCAAGGTGCTTGGAGACAATCTTGTCAATTCTTTTTTCCGACTCATGATCTGACAATGAGATGACGTTCAACATCTTTAGACAGATAACTAGGTTCAGAGGATTTCGCAATCGATCAATCATTAGGATGCAATTAAAAATATTTTTTCAAAATCAATTGTGATTGAAGAACATTATCTTTGAAATTTCATCTGATCATGAATAACTAATCTCCATCTTAAAAAATTTTCTCAATTCCCAACAGGTAGAATCCCTCAAAGATACTGAGGACTTCTTTATAGGTTGTCAGTATTCGTGAAATTTGAAAGCGGTTGGTCTATTTAGCGGGGATAACGAGTTTAAAGTTTCTTCAAATAGATGTTACAAGTATGATTCTTTCATTCCAATATTTTTAGTAATTCTTTATGATTTCTTCATAATGATCGTTTTGTCTTAGGTTGCGGATCTTTTCAATATGTTCTGGCCCTATTTCACAGCATCCTCCAAGTATTTTTGCTCCCTTTGAAAGCCACTCCTGCGCAAATTCAGCATAAGTATGAGGGTTTATCTCCTGTCTAGACTTCAGTACGTCTACAGTGGCGTGACCTTGATAAGGTTCTACTGTTAAAAAACCGTTTGCATACGCTCCCATAGTTTTTACATGGGGAGCTAGTTCACTCAGGGCCTGCGTGGTTGTTTCAGGTGTAGAACAGTTGACCAACAAAGCACTTGCCCCCTCTGCAAGGACTGCCTGCGCGGCTTTAACAATGAGTTCACCAGACCGTAAAAATGAACCATCTTTTTCATTGACGGTAAAGGCAGTCCAGACGGGCAAGCCTGATTTCATAGCAACAGATGTACTAATACAGGCCTCTTCGATAGAAGCCATTGTCTCACACAAAAACAGGTCAACGTGTTTATACTGTTGCTCTAAGATCTGCTGATATTCTTGTTGAGATAATTGAGAACCTAAGCGTTCGGATGGTCGGTAACTGCCTGGAAGAGGGGGAAGGCTACCTGCGATTAACGTGGACAACCCCATATCATCACAAGCTTGTTTTGCTGCGTTAATGGCAGCCTTTTGCAGGGCTTCAAACTCATCTTGTCTGTTGTATTTAGCAAGTCGAGTTGGTGTGGCGGCGTAGGAACTGAGTGTAATTACATCAGCACCGGCTTGGATGAAATCTCGGTGAACTTCTGCCACCAAGTCAGGATGGTCTCGCAATACATCGGCAGACCAAAGTGGTGTTAGTTTATGTTTAGCCCTTTTTACTAACTCCTGGCCCATGCCACCATCAAGGATTATAAACGAATTATTAAGCATATTTGTAAATCAGATTGCAACATAAAATCTACTGACCTATTTGTCTGTACATTCTGGGTTAATGATTCCCAGGGTCGTCTTGACCCTGCAAAGTTGTTTACGGGAAAGATTTGCGTTTCTTAAAGTTGCTCGTGTTAAGTCTGTATCAATCAACTTAGCTCCACTTAAGTTAGCATTACTTAGGTCAGCTTCCGTGAAGTTAGAAAGAACCAGATTGGTCATGCTCAAGTTTGCATTTTTTAGAATCGCTCCCCGGGCGTTGGCCCTTTCCAACTTGGCCCCAATTAATTCTACTCCAAGTAGATTGGTACCTGTTAGATTTGCCGAACTCAGAACTGCACCGGTTAAATTTGCATTGCTTAATTTGGCCCCGCTTAAATCAGCACCTGTCAAATTGGCTTTTCTAAGATTTGCACCCACTAGATTTGCATTGCTCAAGTTTGCCCCGCTTAGGTCAACTCTACGTAAGTCAGCACCCACTAATGAGGCCTCCTTTAAGGTTGCTTGACGCAAACTGGATTTATTTAAATTTACTTTCCGTAAAGTTGCTCCACTGAGATTAGCCATATCAAGGTCGATACCATTTAGTTCAGCCTGACTGAGATCACATTTTTCACAATTGTTGAGCATCAAAAGCCACTCTAAATCCTTTTGTTCGAGAGCAAAAACCTGAAAACCCATAAGAGAAGCGACTACGGGAAGAATAATATGTCGTTTCATGAGTACTTTAAGAGTTGTGGTTTAAAAGTGTATGTCAGGAAATGCAATAAGCTGAATCTGACCTGTATCGAACCAGAAAACAAACGAACATTCTGACTCCTGCTCTTCGGCATTAGGAGAAATCATGTGATTAACAATTGTATTGAGGTGCACGCCACGCACTTCGGAGGCCAAACTAGTTGATGAAAGTCAGTTTAGTAAAAGTTGAAAAATCAAATTTAGGTTTTTTTGCAGTCTGTATAGCAATTGGACTTACAATAATTCTATAATTTTTTTGCCTGCTCCCGTAGTTCTATTTTACGGATTTTGCCTGTAGCCGTCTTCAGTAGGTCACAAAAAATGTAAAACTTTGGGACTTTAAAACCAGCCAGAACTGTTCGACAGTGGAGACGAAGTTCTTTCGCAGTTGAGGTCATTCCTTGTTTAAATCCAATAAATGCATAAGGCACTTCTCCCCAAAATTCATTAGGTCGGGCGACTACTGCGGCAATACTCACATCTGGGTGATTGTGAAGCACGGCTTCGACTTTTAAGCTGGAAATATTTTCACCTCCAGAAATGATAATATCTTTTGAGCGGTCGGGTATTTCAAAATCCCCATTTGGATGGACCACAGCAATATCACCAGTATGAAAACCACCACCCCGAAATGCCGTTTCAGTCGCTTCTGGGTTGTGATAATATCCAGCGAAGAGTGTGTTACCTGATAAAAGAATCTCACCGTTCGTGATCCCATCCCAAGGCACTTCTTTCCCTTTTTCATCAAGCACTTTGATACGATTCGCCGTGGAGTGCCTCACCCCCTGCCGAGCAAGCAATTTAGCTTTCTCTTCAGTGTTTAGCTTTTCCTCCAGTTCATTTAACAGTCGTAACGAAGTTGGACCAAAGCTTTCTGTGAGGCCGTAGAGGTGGATAAAGTCAAAGCCAAACCTCTCCATGTTTTCAATCAAACGATTAGTTGGTGATGCCCCCCAGTTGCTAAAGTGATACGCCGAGCAGGTTGAAAATTCTCGATGGCAGCATGACCAAGTAACATGTATACTACCACAGGAGCACATGAGAAATGGGTGATTTCCAGTTCTTGTCATGCTTTTACAATTAAAGCTGGATCAACAAGACTCAGACAAACATGAGTACCCCCTGCCGCAGTGATTGCCCAAGTATGGCACCACTCATTGCAGTGAAACATTGAGTAGAGTCCAAAGATATTTCGTCAATCGTCCAAAACCTAGTCCCAAAATATTTCCAAGCGTATTGAGGTAAGCTTCACGATGATGAAGAACCACTCCCTTGAGAGTGTCAGTTGTTCCAGATGTATAATTCAAAGCGATTGGAGCCCATTCATCTCTTGTTTCTAAACAGAGATCTCCAAGACTGATTTCTCTGACAATTAGAATATTCAAATTATCAGATTCATTTTCTGAAAATACCTCAACTGGAATGCCGACACTCTTTGCAGCTTGCTTTGCAGTTGCCGCAGATGTGGGATCACATAGGAGGAGTTTGCTCTCCGTATGTTTCAGAATCCAACCCACTTTTGATGAATCCAAGCGGGTATTGATTGAGTTTAGTATAGCTCCAATTGAGGGGACTGCATAATGGGCCGCAAGCATCTCTGGGCGATTACCTACCATGACGGAAACCACGTCATCAGATTCGATATGCATTTCACCGAGATAATTTTGAAGTCGACCGACAATGCTACTGAATTGGCAATAATTCCAGAATTGCTCTCACCAAATCACAGCTTGTGAATCCGGCTGATCCCTTATTGCTCAATTTAGAAAATCCAATGGTGTAAGTGGTTGAAAGTTGTCTGGTCTTGCGGAAAGATAGGTTTCATTTCGCATTTTCAGATCTCAAACGGATTGATTCTCAAAATATTCATCCTGAGTAGCAATTTTTCTCGTTCCACAGCATGCTACAGAAATTTTTAATAAATTTGGAAAAACAATAGGTTATGCTCTTCTCGGAAGCTCAGTCGCTTTGTTACAGTATGTGGACAGCTATATCTTTTCAGTAATTCTGATTCGAGAGCAATCTCCCTCATTTCATTAAGTTTGGAGGTAATATTGTCCTCCAACAAATACAAAAACCCTTTTTGGAGAAGATATTTTTCGTCAAAAGTATCGTCTTCTATTTCGTAATTCCATTCTTCCAAAAGTGAAATTTGCTGATTACGATCTTCTAAGCAATCAAGTATATTTTCAAAAATTTCATTCATTTCATCTAACTCAAAAGTTGAGTATTTTTTCTGATTTGGAAGACAATTGAGTTCTTGCATGGCAAACGCAATCAAAATTAATAATGCTTCTTTCAGATTTTGCCTTCCAGTTATTTTTCAGAGCACAAAATCGGATCAAATGATTTGAAGAAAATGAGCAGTCTTTAATTTATTAAATAAATTATTATGCTGTATAAAATAATGTATTGTTTACCTTGTCTACAGCATTATTTTTAGAAATATGGTGAGACCTTGAAAATGTTTTATGTGATGAATCGTTTGACTGATGAAAATCCTAATTCTTCTATATGGAAATGTCTTCAGGGATCTGTAAGTTTACTTGGATATATTATTATAAGCTTTAGGTGCTGATAATAATTTTTTTTAAAAATTTATTGCTTATTAAGGGCAAATGGCAATGGTAAAGATAGGGCAATTTATACCAGATGTTGAAGTCTTATGGGTTACAGAATCAAAAGTAGATACAATAAATCTCAGTCAAAAACTCGCAGGTCGAAAAGTGGCCATCTTTGGGATGCCAGGTGCTTTCACTGATACCTGCTCAGAGTTACATCTCCCAAATATCTTAGTAAATAAAAATGATTTGTTGACAATGGGGGTTGAGGAAATTTGTATTCTGACAGTTAATGATGCATTTGTTCTGGGGGCTTGGGGTAGATCAAAAGGAATTTTTAAAGAAGAAGTGGCAATAATTGGAGATTCAGCATCTGAATTTACCAAAAGTATGTGCTTGAATTTCACTGTACCAGCAATTGGTTTTTATGAACGATCCATGCGCTATGCAATGCTAACTGAAGATGGAATTGTAAAACATTTTTTGATAGAAAAGACACAATCTAAGATTACTACCTCTGGTGCTGATGCTCTTATTGAAGCAATCTCTAAGTCCTCACCTGAATATTCAGGTATATACAATTCACAATAATTCTGGAACGTGTTTCTGATTTCAACAAAATCGAGCTGATTCCTTTGCTTTTCATCAGGTTTGGCTGATTCTATATGAATTGTTTTTTTTACAAAATTGTTTGAGTTACTAGTCGTGGTTAAGGAAATCCATGATATTGCTAAGATTGAAACATGCAGTGGTTCATAGGTTTATCAGGACCTCCAGGTCCCACCTGGATCAAAAAAAGCGATCGATGCTTCTGTTGTTTCACCTTTAAGCCCAGGTGTTGGAAATTTGGTAGGTAAATTGGCCACAACTGGGCTTGCTTACTTTCAAGCGGTGGACACAAAAAAACAAATGCCTGAAGCAGAACTCATGATTGATTGTCTAGTGGATCTGCAGCTTATGTTGCAATGGGAATAGTCCCTATGGCACTTAGTAAGCAACAGGCTGTATCTATTATCAGGCCAGCCAAATATTGTGGTGTTGGGGGGTCAATCCAACAATTGGGACTCTCGATATCCAGAGATTAAAGCTTTAGCCAGAAGTTTTGATATATGAGTTTTGCTAGGTTGGTGAAGGGTCCTGCTCTTTTAATTGAAAGCCTTACAGGTAACTAGTGAATGGTTGAGTGTAGAGAAGATAATCGATCATGAAAAATTGATCTTTTTCATACTCCGTATGGGACACTGCCAGTGATGATTTATCTAAGGAACAAGACAGCTAGTTTATAATCTTAAATCGATGGATGATATATTTTTAGATTAGTTTCAGCCAAATGAATTCAGTGGCTCAGTGAAACTCCACAAGAGAGTATTTGCGAGAGAAGCATTTGATGCCATTTATTTCGAATGGAATGCCTACCGGTCTTTGGTCGGTTCTGACTGGGCATTGTCTTAGGGGTAGGAGAAATCAAACAGAGTGTGGCTGAAGTGAACCAAAATGTTGATGTTTGAATGATGATTAGAAGATTCCTACCAGTATTTTGGAGGTAATAATTTACAATTTCGGGACGTTCATTTTTAAGCAAAAGATAGTGACAGCTTGGATAAAATTGATCAGTTTTCCACATTTTTTCCCCAGTAGAGCTTCCCAATTGCTGAAACATCAGCATTGACTCCAACGCCGCCGTGCTTTCCATCTGCCCCGAAAGATAGGATAACGTAGCGACTTCCATCACTTGAGTAATTGTAAGGATTCCCCCAGCCATCCGCGGGAATTTGTTGACTTCGAAAATAAGGCCCTTTCCAGTTCTCAACGTTGCTACCAAAAATTGGTTGCTGCAGGAGTGCACTCAAAGTTTGCTCCGTTGTTGGGAACCGGCTGTTGTGTGCTTCATACAAACTTAGGGCTGTTTCCAAATCTCTAAGTTGAGTTTTGGTAATTTGTATGGACTCAAACTGCACCTCGGGGCTCTCCCCCTCATTCTTAATCAGAGAAAACGCCTTTGAGGAACCTGCTAGATCAAAGACAGCCACATATTCAATTCCATCAGAATGTTGTATCCCTACCGCTAAGGTCATAGAGTCTCTAACTTGTTTGATGAAATTAAGATTGGATTCCAGGTTTTCCCCGATGACAAGGAAGGTCAAATTGGCTTTGGTAAAGGCGGTGCCTTTTGTATTTTCGATTTTTCCCTTATCAAAACGATATCTTAATAGTTGTTCGAATCCATTCTTGCTAATGAAACGCTTCCAATCCACATAAATATCTCCATTATTCCTGATAATTAAAACGGGTTTTTTAACGGAGGTGTCTGGACCATCTTTAGCGGCCTTACTCACTGTTGAGATTTTTTCATCAGTAAATGGGTCTAGTCGCACACGGTGTTCCCAACCATTAGCCTGATAATCGTTGACCTGAATTGAGTAGATTTGCCCAAAAGTTGGAAGGGGTAGAAGTACTAGGGCTAGTAGCAGAGAAAATTTCATAGTTTGGTTTCTTTTTTCAAATATCGGTCACTTTCTTTATCAGTTGACGAAAGTTGGAAGGATATGACGCACTTCTAAAGAAAAATCGGAAAAAGAGTTTGAATGATTGTAGAGCTTGTAGACAATCGATGCCATTAACAAAAGCCAGCTGTCAGTATTGAGGTAAAATCACACTCGAAAAAGAAAACTGGAAAAGAAGAGGTTGTTAGATTTGAAATCGATGAACAGCGGGAGAAATGTACGGCTTATAAAAAAGTCTATTGGTGAGATTTAATAAGTAGTTATTCAGATCATTACTGTGGAAAATGTAGATTCCATCAATGTGTATTCAATCCAAATGTTAATTTGAATTTTAGGGAAAAAGAAAATTGCTGTAATCGTTGTTGTTTTTATTTACATTTTTATCCACTGTTACTGTTTATGCCAAAAATATTATAGATTTCTGAATTCGCTATATTAATTTTAAAAAATTCAAAAATCACAACCCAGATGATAAAGGCAATCTCCCCTCAAAACTCGCCCAGGGATTCTTTGGCAAACCACAACACCCCCTGCATCAAAATAAACTTTCTCAGGCCGGGAACCCGGAGTCTCTGGGAGATGAACATATCCAGCAATGTCTCCTTTTTTGACTTCACTTCCAAGTTCAGCTACTGGTTCGAATAGACCCTCACCATCTGCATAACTAAAGAAAGAGAAGTCTGGCGCATGAAGCATCCGTGATTTTTTTTCAACTGGAGCCACCTTGCTGTTATGCAGAACCCCAATCTCCGAAAGAAATCGACGAGTTCCCTCCTCACAAATTTTCAAACATTCAGCTGTTATGGTCCCACTTCCTCCCATTTCAGTGCCAAACATCAATACGTTTTGGCGCCGGGCAGCATGATTGCCTGAGGAACCAGCTGCATGGCCGCCAGGAAAGAAAAAGGAATAAGGTGCCCCAAATGCTTCCATTAGTCTTTGAATTTCCTTTAACCGTTCTGCATCAGTCTCCAAGGCTGCAACCGCACTGGGAATATAATGCAATGAGGATCCTCCACTGTGAAGATCCAGTCCATAGTCAGCCATTGGCATCAGGACTGATTCCACATAATGTGCAATCACAAGAGTTGGAGACCCCTCAGGGTCTCCTGGATAAACGCGATTCAGGTTTAGATCATCAATTGGTGAGGTTCGTAGTCCCGCTTTGCCTGCTGGAAAATTAAGCATCGGCAAGATGATTATTCTGCCGATGATATCTTTGGGTTCCAATTCGTAAATCAATTTTGAAAGAGTTACTTGCCCTTCGTATTCATCGCCATGTGTGCCAGCGAGAAGTAGTGCGGTTGGCCCTTCTCCATTTCTGATACATGCTACTGGAAACGGAATCCAGCCGTAGGCAGATCGATGCACGGAATGAGGAAGTCTGAGATAACCGGTTTGTTTACCTTCTTTTTCAAAATCGATGGTTGTCATAATTGGGCTGGAGGTCATATTTTTCTTCTCCTATGTTTCTATTTAGATTTTCAAGTAAATAATTGAAAATAATGAAGTCAGACAGGTTTTCTAAATGATTTGAAAAGTAGGACTTATTTAAGGTTCAGAATGAAGCAATTAAATATACACACAAACTGATTTCTTCATAGTTTGAATTGAAAAAATTTTTGGCCTTGACGAACCACAAGCCATACGTTTCATGATTCGGAATGGACATTGTAATCACTAGTAGCAATCAACAATCTTTGACGGCGATAGACCCAAAGGGAAGAATAGTATTACAGAATTTAGCTCCCATGAGATTGGTATTTGTCAGATCTGCCCCAAATAAATCAGCCCGAAATAGCATGGCACCACTTAGGTCAGCTCCGCTCAAGTTTGCTCTTCTCAAATTGGCAAGGTGTAAAATAGCGCCACTAAGATCAGTTTCTTGAAGATCAGTCTCATAAAAATTAGCGCCACTAAGATCACACTTGGGACAATTTTTTGAATTCTGAAGTTTCCCCAAATCTTCTGGGTTATAACCAAAAATCTGACCGGTTAAGCACAAGAACAAGAGTAACATAAAATTTATTTTTTTCATAAAAACAATATCCAATTCTAAATTGTTACCTGTTCGGTAAAACTACCAAAAATGTGAATTCTAAAAAAATCATTATCTATAAAATATGCTATGATAAAAGAGTTATTAATAATTTAATCAAAATAAAATTTAGAGTTCTATTGAATTATCTCTGTTCCAATTAATTTAATCATTTTGAATCTATTTTGAAAAAGTATAGAAATCAAGTAATTAACTACCAAAAAAATTAAATTTTATCCACCGATTTTTTTGAATGCAATCTTTTTAGATCCTAGAAAATTTGCTACTTGTTCATATTTCTCACCATGAATTTCAATAAAGTCATTTTTGTAAGTACCGCCAACACCAGTTTTTTTCTTCAAATCTCTAGCAAGTTCCTTGCACCAGCTTTTATTACTTGGAAGTCCTTTAATTTCAATTACAGTTCTTCCTTTGCCCGAAGTCAATCGCCGAACTAAAAGCTTTAGCGAAGACTCATCAACCTCATAAACATTTTTTGAAATTTTAGTTTTATGCTTTCTTAGATCACCAAATTCACTTGAATAAACTAAATCATCACTCACGATTTCCCTTTCATATTTAAAATATGAAAAAGGTGTGGCCGGTCAGCTCTTGAAATAGATCCAAGTAATACAAGATTTGATGCCATATGCAAAGTATCAGGTAAACAAAGATCTGATATTCCGCAGAAACTGCAGCTATTGTGAATCTCTTTGAACCAATGGTCCCAAATTAAGAAATTTCAACAAGTCTATGCCTAAAAAGCAGAGCTCAGGCTAATTTTTTTGGATTCGAATGATATTATTAACTTTATATATCCCCAAAATCAAGAAAATGGCTTTGTGATTTTGGCATTGGCAAATTACTGTTAAAATAAATTTTAAATTTGAATTGAGGCTGGCCAGAAGTTATAGGCTAGCCAAACAATGCACACCGATGATTAAAAATCCAATGATATATTCTAAATTTATGTTGGATGATTTAAGCATGACTTATTTCCTTGAGGGTTTTCTATGAGCTTAAGAACTATGTACTAGATCAATGATTCTCCACTTCAGTTAGACTATATTCTCAGATCGGGCATTTGGGGAGGAAGTCTGGGGGAGAAACAGGACAGGTTTATGCTGAAATCTTAAATTATCGGATTACGTACCCAAAATGATTGAAAATATCATCCCAGACAAATAATGGGTTTAAGGGCAGATCAGAAGGTTACAGGACGTCAAATTTTCACCAACTAATTGGAAATGGTTTTGAAAAGTTGTCTCAATCTAACACTAGGTCTTAATTTTCAAAAAAATA
>MDTC01136943.1_pt1 | contig 12315 bp, 15 predicted proteins | sample 811181 | NCBI WGS metagenome assembly MDTC01 (sample SAMN05326644, study PRJNA326480) | marine metagenome | isolation source: seawater | place: Pacific Ocean: North | collected 2011
CGCGGGTCTCGTCTAACGCTAAATCTCTCAGGATCATCGTCGTAGATTGCTACGAACGTCGTGGCGTCGTGCTCTGAACGTTGATTAGGACAAGGGACAGAACTCATGAAAACGCATGTCGTCATCGGCGCCAATCGGGGTATTGGCCTCGGATTGGTGGAGAAACTCCGTGAACAAGGCCAGCGAATCATCGCCACCTGCCGTACTGATCAGGGTGGTCTCAGGAAGCTCGATGGCGTTGAGGTGATCGACGGGGTGGACATCACCGACCAACATTCACTACACGCTCTCGCGGATCAATTGCCGGAGTTCGATGTGCTGTGGGTCGTCGCTGGAGTGTTGAAACGAACCACTTTGGATAGCGTTGACCCTCAGGTGTGTCAGCAGCTATTTGAGGTCAATGCGCTTGGTCCTTTGATGACGGTTTCAGCGCTCAAAGGTCATATACGTTCAGGTGGTAAAATTGCGCTGATCACCAGTCGGATGGGTTCGATTAACGACAATACCTCTGGGGGTAGCTATGGCTATCGGATGAGCAAATCTGCGTTGAACTCGGCCGGAAAGTCCATGGCGTTAGATTTGTTGGCCGACCAGATCGCCGTATTCATGCTCCATCCCGGCTGGGTGCGCACCGATATGACCCAAGGACGTGGATTGGTTGATGTGCACGAAAGTGTCCAGGGTCTCATGGAGCGTGTTCAGACGCTGACGATCGAAAACACAGGTACATTTTGGCATATGCAAGGCGATCCGTTGCCTTGGTAAAGGCCCTTTAGTGCGAAGCACTTATGGTGACTTGGTCTCGATTTTTACGAGCTTGGAACTCTTGTTGCATTCGACCAGGCACGTCGACTCGCGAGAAAATCCAGTTGTCCTCAGACGACAAGGTTGAATCAAAGCGGTAGTCATCGATATCGAATTGCTTGAGTTCTTGTAGCTTTTCAACTCGATTTTTGATCAACCATCGCGCAAATTTACCACGACTGCGCTTCGCGACAACACCGATGGTTTTCGGCCCTTGTGGACGGATCTCTTTGAAGCCGATGGTGATCATTTGGCTGTTTAGTGATGAGCGCCGAACGACCTTGCTATATTCTTGGCTTGCGAGGTTGATGATGGTGCGCTCGTTGTGTTGCGAAGTCATCTCATTGAGTCGATCGGTAACCGTTGGTCCCCAATATTCGTAGAGGTTCGCTCCCCGTGGATTTTTGATGCGCGTACCCATCTCTAGTCGATAGGCTTGGATGCCATCGAGAGGACGCAACACTCCGAAAAGGCCTGACAAAAAGACCATCTTATCTTGTGCCCAATTCCAGTCACCGCTTTGGAGCGTGGTCGGGTCAAGTCCCCAGCAGACGTCTCCAGCGAAGGTCAAGGCAGCCTGCTTACTGTTGTTGACTGTTAACGCATCTGACAGAGCTACATGACGTTGATAATTGAGGGTTGCCAATGAATCGGAAATTTTCATCAAACTCTTCAGATCATCAACGGAAGTAGAGCGCAGGCATTTGAGCAAAGGTTGCGCGTCATCCCACAGAGCCGGTTCACTCCACTGGAGCTGTGCAGGCGCCGGGCTAAAATCGAGTTTTTTTGCCGGTGAAAGTAGGGTCAACATGGCTTCTCCTTTACACGATTGGGCTTCGTATCATGTCGTCCTCTAGGCTGCTAGTGACCGCAGCCTAAGATCAACTAGACATCACCCTTACCGGGGGCGATCGATTCCTTCGAAGTGATGGTGTCTCAACGCTTCAAACAGGGCCGCTGTCGCTGTGGAGGCCAAGTTAAGGCTACGGATTGCCGGCAATGTTGGTAAATAGACAAGTTGCTGAGGATAGCGGTCTCGTAACCACTGAGGGAGCCCTTTGCTCTCTCCACCAAACACGAGTACATCGTTGATTCCGTAGTCAATTTGGTCGTATCTACGGGTGCCCTTGGTGGTAAAGAGCCACACCTTGCGCTGAGGTTCGGTGTCAATGCCCTCGAACCAAGGCTCAATTTCAGGGTGGACCTCGAGTTGTACATCGCGCCAGTAATCGAGCCCAGCGCGGCGAACAGCGCGCTCAGACAGATCGAACCCAAGCTTCCCAAGCAGGTGCAATCGCGTATTGGTACCGACACAAAGTCGACCAATCGCGCCCGTGTTGCCAGGGATCTCAGGTTGGACGAGTGCGATCTCCATGGTTGATGACCTCTTTGGTGGAATCAGAAGTAGAAAGTGTAGCCAACGCCGCCTGAGTAGTTGCCACCGAGTTGGGTGTTGAGTCCACCTCTACCTTCAGAGATCGCGCCTACCAAGTCGGTGATGTCACCGTCTTGCTTGGAGGTAAATTGAAAACTCTCAGATAGGCTCAATGACAGGCTCACTGCGGCGGTAATCGAACTGTGGTCAGTGAGGAAAAACTCGACCTGTAAAGGGATTTCAAAGAGTACAGCGAGGGCGGTCACCAGTTCAGGCTTGATCGATTCAATGCTCTGACGAGAAGTGATCTCTGAACTGCTCAGTTGGAGGATCATCCTCCCGCCGAGGGTAAGACTCATGCGACTCTTGTCGACCAACAAGCGGTGATAGCCAACGCCAGCGTAGATATGTGCGCTGTCGATGAAGAGTTGACGCACTGAAGAGTCATTTGGATCAGAGACCAACACATCAGCGAGCAGTCGAGTCTGCCCTTCGCTATTGGTTAGCTCGGAGGTCCCCCGGTCGCGTCTTAGATCGAATCCGACCCCGAGTTCCCAATTGTGTTTGCGTCCCCAGTAGCGAAACATCAGCATTGGTAGACTGCTCATGAAGGGATGAGTCGATTGGTGGATTCCAATTCCTCCCTTACCGCTCATGTCTCGTGCGGAGGTCGGGCTGGGCGATGAAATCAGGGTAGCGACGGATACGACGAGCACACACAAGCGCCCAATCGTGCGCCGAATCACAGGACGAAAAGACTCATTTGCGTCGACGTTGGGTCCAGCTACCATACTCAGCAGGTTGCCCCTGGACGAGCAAGGACTCAAGGGGATGAAGTGTAGAGCTTGGAGATAGAGATAAAGAGATGTATCGCACCTGGTCGATCAGCACTCAAATATCGGTTGTTGAGCAGGCATGTCGTCGTCGGTGGCGAGACGCTCAAGGGTTGCTGCCAGCCTTTGCCGCTGCGATCGTCTTGTGGTTGAGCGTCGTTGGTTGTCCAACTTGGTATCTGAGCAGTCAAGGCGTCCACTTGTCTCAGGCCCAGCTCTTATTGGCTTTGTTGCCAATTGCAGTCGCTCTATGGTCGCTTTGGCTTGCAGATGTCGTGTTGTTCACTTGGCTTCATCTCGCCGCCTACGTACCCGTATTTGTCGCGCGCGTTGGATACCTCGATCCACCACTACAGCAGGGTGCTCATGGGGTGCTGACAGCCTCAGCTCTCGTAGCATTTGTGCTCATCTGTTGGTCAGTTTGGCAAGGAGGATGGACAGAACTGAGGCGATTTGGACGTCTCGGTTTACCCGAATCGGTAGGATGCATTTGGTTGCTTTTGGCATTGCTCGACACGCAAGCTCAACCCTCTCGTATCGCGGTCGCTTCAGTGACGTGGCTGGCTTTGCGGCGCTGGCCCCTGGCAACAGCTCGTATCGATCATAAGTGGACCCTCATCGGAGCACTCTTATTCGGACTCGTCTGGTGGAGATGGGCATGACGTGGCGTCAAGTCGTAGGAGTGCTGATGTACGCAGGCTCCTGTTGGGCGATGTGGATGACTCTTGAAGCCGTCTCTGATGGCGACTCTTTGGCTGGATTGATCGGGTTTTTGGTGACCTGGGCCGTGGCGCGTTCAGCGCTAGAGTTGACTCAGCATTCAGAAGATGGCCGACTCTCCGCACGGGGACAAGATCATGGATAAGCGGTCGTACAAAAAGATTTACAGAAGCACCACGATGCTCGGGTGTATTGCGGTGATGGTCCTCAGCCAGACTGCATGTGATCTCTCCATTGAAGATCAGACGAAATCCGCCACCGAGTTGGCCTTCGATATCCCCGCTGGTGAGATAGCCGACAAACCATGGGCACGAGTGGCCTGTGGAACAATCGACCCCTCTCAACAACTCGCCTGTGTTGAAGGTGTGGCCATTACCCGCTCAGACTTTGAGCGGGTCCGGAACAATTACGCATCCATTGTCAGCAATCGACAGGTCGTAGATGCCTTGGTACGAGCTGAGATTTTGGCAGCAGAAGCCGCCCGTCGTGGTCTGTGGTCGGGGTGGCTCAGCTCGGTGTTCACTGCCGCCATGGCTAGGCGGCTGTTGACTCGAGATTTTGAGCAACGCTATGGACCTGACGAAGTCCAAGCCGCTGATATTGACCGGACGTGGCGCCGAGGTGCCATTCGAATTCAGTATTCTCACGAAAAAGTGTGGTGGATCACAGATGCACAGTTGATTTGTTGTACCGGGGATTGGCGGGCCTGCGAAATCGATGAAAAAGCTCAGGCATGCATTACGCGTCTACAGCCGACGGCCTTCAATCTCTATGGTCGCTTGATGATGGAGCCCCCGGGGACACCGGAACATATGTGCGCTCGTGTGCTCGCACTGAAAGAGGAGTTCCCGACAGTGACGTGTGATCAGTTAAACTTTTATTATGACGACTCAAAACCCTATGAGAAACAGGGTGATTTTGACTTGATGGTCAAGCCATTTGTGTTGGGAGTCAGTAAGATTGCGCCTGGTCGAATAGGTCAACCCATTCGCACGCCTTATGGGTGGCACATCGTCCGTTTGAATAAGGTTGATGAACGCAAAACTGGCAAAATTAGCGACACAGAGATTCGAAAAGATATCGCAAACGGTATTTTAACTGGCGTGCGTATTCGTGATGTTGAGTTGACCTTGATGCGCTTGATGCGTTCAAAAAATGTCGCGATCTTGTACGACAATCTCGAAAAAGGGTTGATAGGGCGCTCTACAAAGTGAGCTTATAGGGCCACAAATCGGCGCTAGACCCATCGATTTGATTGACGCGCTGGAGCCAAAATCGCACGCTTATGACATGCGATATCTAATCTCACTGATAATGTTTGTCGGCTTGTTCAGCCTCGGAGGTTGTGAGCCCGATCGGACCTTGCCTGACATGGGCTGTACAACCAGCGCCCAGTGTCCAGCTGATGGACAGTATTTCTGCGATTTAACCCAAGGAAAATGTGTCGTCTGCACAGGCCAAGGGTGTGGATCGACCGATGTTAGCTCGACGACAGACAGCGGCGTTACCTCTGACACCGCGATCACGCCAGATACCACTGTTTCGCCAGACAGCGGAGCGTCAATAGATAGTGCCATCAACGATACGATGAGTGTGGATGTGGCTGTCATTGAGGATAGCAGTGTGGTCGCGGACTCTAGCGCAGAGGATTCATCATCCTCATCAGATGTCGCCGTTTCGCCAGACACCACTGTTTCGCCAGACATGACTGTTGCCGACTCGTCCTCATCAGATACAACCCTTGTGGCAGACACTGCAACGGTTGACACCAACGTGGTGGACACCATGTCGGTAGATACTTCAGTAGCGATCGATACTTCGACACCGGACACTCAGACGGTCGACACCTCGACACCGGATACACAGACGCCGGATATCTCGTCTTCAGACACCGCAGTCGCTGACTCGGGAGCGGCGGCAGATGCAAGTGGATGTGTGCAATCCAATCCCTTGCAATGTCCAGGGGCCGCGATGCCCACCTGGAAGCTCGAGGATGTGCAACCTAAGAGTTCGAAATACAAGCAGGTCTATGGCATGTCAGCCTTTATCGGCAAGGTTACGTTACTCGCCTTGCTCTCGGGTTGGTGAAGCTTTTGTGCTTCCCAGGCTGGGAAGCTCGCTGAACTCAAGACAGACCTCGAAAAAACCGGCAAGCAAGTCAACATGGTGCTGTTGAACTCGATCGACGCTTCGGAGTTGGCCTATCAGGAAAAACTGGCCGCCTCCGGATTGCCTGTGTTCCAAGACACAGAGGCAGTCAAAGCGTGGGTGAGTATGGATGGCAGCAAGGATGATTTTTTCATCTACGATAGCAAAGGAAAGCTTGCTCACTACCTCGAATTTGGCGGTCAGACGGACACGAACCTCGGCAGTACCTCTGGGTATGATGCGGTCAAGAAGCTGATTGTCGCCACGCAATAGGCGGCCTTATCAAGGATTGGATGGTACGCCACGCGATCAACTGCGTTTTGCTTGCTTGGCTCGTCGCCGGATGTAGTGATACGCCGCCATCTACAGGGCAGGCAGATTACCAACGCTATTGTGCGCTGTGTCACGGCGAAGTCGGACAAGGGTACCTCGCGCCTCGGGCCAACGCCTTGACCAATGAGTATTTTCTCGCCGCCGCAAACGACGAGTTCTTCCGGGCTGGGATCATTAGGGGACGTCCGGGAACAAAGATGAGCGCGTGGGGCAAGGTCCACGGTGGTCCCCTGAACGTCGATCAAGCCGATGGAATCATCGATTGGTTGAGGACCTTTGAGACCAGTCCACGCTTTGAACTCGACGAGTCTCCTTTGCAAGGAGATCTGCAGTCAGGGCAGCAGCTTTGGCAGGAACAATGCGCTGGATGCCACGGTGAAAAAGGCGGAGGAGGACTAGGCTTGAGTGTTCAACACCCCATTTTCTTAGAGACCGTGAGTGATGGGTTTTTACGAGTAAGTATCGCCCTGGGACGCCCTGGGACGGCGATGCCAGGCTATGAGGAGCAACTATCGGCTTCCCAAATCGACAGTCTTGTGCGAGCAATTCGGGCCATGGAGGCGTTGCCATGACGAGAGTTAATCGATTCATATTGCTCGTTGGAGTTACGTTGGTGGCAGGCTTTGGGTGTGGGTCAGAAGATCCTTCGAGAGGACAGTGTCCTTCGGTTCAAGCTCCGGTTGGAGGCACTCCGGACTTTGGCGCCGATGAATCGTTGTACATTTCGATGGACCGAATCAAAGCTGCGCTCGATCAAGATCTTCGCTTTGTCTTCATCGATGCTCGACCTGGTGGAGATTTTCAAATGGGTCACATTCCAGGGTCGATCTCTTTGCCGTTTTTCGACGCAGAGCTTTGCGCCTCATTGCTACCGAAAGATGTGCTCTATGTAGCTTACTGTGCTTGTCCTCACGCGGAGTCAGGGATCGTCGCCAAGGCGATCAACGCCGCCGGTGGCAACGCCAAGATTTTGGACGAGGGTTATATCGCCTGGAAACAAGCGGGTTATCCAGTCACATCACCTTGAAGCACTTCGCGCTCGGGATGTTGATCGCGTTGGCCGCGTGCTCTAGCGACCACGGGCTGACTCTGCGCTTGAATAACATCTCAGAGGCTTCCGCTCCGACGCTCGATTTAATCGATGTACATTGGCGGATTCAGCCCCACAACGCGCCGAGGAGTGTCAATTGGCGCGCCAACCCGCCCAGCGATCAATGGTGGACTGCTAAGGCCTTCGAACACGACATCACCATCGCGCCAGGGCAGAGTTTGACGTTACAGATCGTCACGCCGCCGACAGGTCGGTGGCAGCGAGTTTGGTTTGATGTCCAGAGTGTGACGACGACGCCGTCAGGCGAGGCCGTCGAAGATCATAGCGAGCCGACCGCTGTTGATCTGTATTGGCCTGAAGACGAAGCCATGATCATGGAGGTCAACCTCTTGGCCTTGCCCTCTCCGACGACGCCTTCATCCTGGGCGTTATTTACCGCATCGGCTCGGGTCATCGAGGGGCCCTGAACTCATGCGTAAAAACGGCTTACGACGATTAACATGACGTTACATCCTGCGTGTACGATCGCTGCGCCGAGGATTCCCTTGTTTCGTTGAGCGATCCAGCCAAAAGCCAGAGCCGGAAACAACACCAGAAGTCGATGTGGGGCCGGGATCAATACCAGATGAACGCCGGCAAAAAGCGCTGCACTTAAGACGTGCGCGATGCCAAAAGGGGTCCCAAAGACCAAGCGTTTGGGCTTATAGCCAAGACGTAGGTGTTGCAACACCCAGCCACGAAAGAAAGCCTCTTCCGGGATCGCTACCATCACCAATTGAGAGATCAGCAACCACAGCAGCCAAGACCACCCAAGGGACAGTGATAAGGTTGAAGACTGAGCTGGTAGTTGAGCGCGGCCGAGTCGAATCAGACTGGCTTGCACCGGACCTCGAGGATCGACGATCTCAATCGTATTGAGTTTGTTGCGAGACAATTCGAGTCGATCACGAGGTGCAATTTCTCTGGAGGCGTCCTCGAGTCCATTGCTGCGTATTTGCACCCGATGGTTCAGCCCATTGACGACCATAATACTTCGACCGTGTTCGAAGACCTGAACCCGGCCGTTGATGAGCGGAGGTCTTCCCTGAAAGGCGACGCCAACGCTGAGTAGCCCTGGACCAGCGAAGCGCTGCTGGCCCCACAGTTGGCGAGCCACGAGATCAAAGCCAACGATGAAAGGTCCAACGATGATCAGTAGACAACCCAGTGAGATTAGCAAGCTCTTGGTGAGCGACTCGTCGGTCATCCCCAAGGGATCTTCAAGGCTATTGGTCCATCGGGCAAAAAGCAGTGGCAACCCGACAAACCCGAAGGCGCTCAGGGCACCGCCATAGTCTGCCAATAAGGCCACGTTTGAGCTGAGCCAATCGCTCAGAGCGATCCAGAGCGCGAGCGTCAGTACGCCGCCCAAGACCTCAGCAAGCAAACGCCTCGGATTGACAGGCCCTTGTCGGCCTTGGCTCACTGTTGGTTAGCCTGATTGCAAAATCGAGCGTAGGAGCCCTCAAACCCCTTGGGCTCGTGGACTCGCTCAATATGGACCGTGATGGACGACTCTTTGCCTCGCTCTTCTGGAACTCGCAGTAGTTTACCGTAGAGGTGAACCGGCATCCACGTGCCTTCATGTTCCATCGGGAGGTTGATCTCAAAACGTTGTTCAAGCGTTGGCAGCGGAAAGCTACAGATCAACTCGACGACCATCGGCGACAACGTGACCAGTTTCGCGCTATGGAGCGCATCGTCCAACACGTACGACACCGGAAGGTTCACCGTCGACGCTCCGCCGAGCTGATTGAGCATTTGTCCCGCGCCGTCGACACCGGTCACCATATTGCCGTTGACTGAAGACAGCGCAGCACTTGTAGCGAATAGCATTGAGTTTTCATCAGCGTTGACGGAAAAGTCTTCACCGGTAAAAAAGCGATTGCTGTTGGCGCGAGACGCTTTGGTTGCGGACTCGATTTTACTCAATCGACGCTCTTTCTTTTGCTCATCGACTTTCATCCGCTCTGCAGCAGCTTTTTTGAATTCCGTCGCGAAGGGATCGTCCGAAACCACTGCGCTGCGGCGTCTCTTGGTCGCGGATGTACCGTTGGATCGATTGTCATAGGTCGACCAGCCGGAGGACCCTGACTGGCGACGTGCGATTGAGGGTTGCTTGGCGGAGGGCGAGACAATCTGAGAGATCTCTTTTGTGCGTGGCTCAAGCCCACGGGCCTGCTCATCGATGTCCGATGGTCGGCGCACAGTGGAGATGGCCGAAATCCGTCGACTCGGCGGGGGAGCATCAGGTCGTTGATTTGGGTCGCTAGCGCCGAGTGCGATCGGAGCCGGAGCCCTTTGCGATTGAGAGGAGGGGCTGCGCGCAGGCGCCGGAGGGGCAAGAGGAGTCTTTTCGACGGTAGTATCGATTTCACTGCGTGCGGAGACGATTCGATTTCGCACGGGGGGAGGGCGAAACAAAGAGCCTTTTGACGCCGGCTGATTGACGACGCTCTCTGAGCGCAGCGGCGCAACGGATTCAGACTGGCTGGCGGTTTGGGGGTTGATCACCGCCGCTGGCACCGTATTTCGAACTGTCGCTGCGGCTTGTTCGACAGGCTCTGCGACTACAGCAGGACCGCTTTGTACATTGTCGGAGTTGATCGGCTTGCTCGTCAGAGGAAGCGTGGGGCGCGCCACGACCGCTTGGATCTTCGATGAACTGGTTCTCCCTCGACCGGAGACGTCTGTGATGGGTTTGCGGCGAACACCTGAGTCATGACGAGACCGTCGCATCTCAGTGGCAGCGATGTGCGTGGTCATATCCGACTCATTGAATCGTTCTTGCGCTTGCGGAAATGTAAAACTTAGGACGCCATCGAGCTCAAAGAGGGAGGGCTCGAGGTATGGGACACGAAGGAATTTTCGCAAGATCCAAAAGAGATCTTTGCCACCGGCCTGAGACTTTGCCTCGATGAAGCGAACTCCATAGCCAGGCGAGTGCAAGCCACCAGCTTTGACGATGTGGGTCACCTCGCATTTGAGTACCACAGGGGCAATCCGTTCGCCTGGAGGCCGAACCACAAGGACAATCTCTGCGCCCGCCTCAGGTGTTTTCACACCCGAGATGAACGCCCCAGTCGCTGAGACGTTGGTTGCGAGTTCGCTGCGTTCTTGATTGCCTTTGACGATCTTAACGGCCAGCGCTTGCTGCCTTCGCGCATATTGTCGGCGGTCTGCCTGCATCTGTTGTCTAGCCTCGAAATCCTTGGACTTTACATCGAAAAGTTAACCCATAATTGCGAGCGTTTGCAATGCTCTATGGGCTTGGGTCGCGATCGACGCGAACACTGCTCTTATGCGGGTCGTTCAAACAGGCCAGCAGCGCCCATACCTCCGCCGACACACATGGTTACGATCGCATAGCGACCGCTGCTCCTTTTCAGTTGATGCAATGCGGTGGCTGTGAGTTTCGCCCCAGTCGCTCCAAGCGGGTGACCCAGAGCGATGGCTCCTCCTAAGGGATTGACCTTGTTCTCGTCGAGCTTCAACTCACGAATCACGGCCAGCGACTGAGCTGCAAAAGCTTCGTTGAGTTCGATATGGTCGACTTCTTGCAGTGAGACACCAGTTTTTTCAAGGAGTTTTGGCACCGCGGCGACCGGTCCGATCCCCATGATCTCCGGAGCGACACCGACGGCCACAAAACCTCGATATACACCAAGGATTTCCGCGCCGATTTGTTCGGCTTTTGTCTGAGACATCACCACGACGGCGGCGGCTCCATCGGTGAGCGGACTGGCGTTACCCGCGGTCACCGTTCCCCCCCGCTGTTGGAACACTGGGCGAAGTTTGTTGAGCCCTTCGATGGTTGTCTTCGGCCGTGGCAACTCGTCGGCCTCAAGACAGCCAAGAGGGGTGTCGACTGCCACGATTTCATCGGCGAAAGCGTCTGCTTGCATGGCCGCTGCTGCTCGTTTTTGACTTTCAAGTGCGAAGGCGTCCTGGTCTTCACGACTGACGCTGTATTTTCGAGCCACCATCTCAGCGGTGTGACCCATGGGCATGTAGACCTCGGGCCATTCGCTGATGAACTGCGGGTGAGGAGCGATTTTAAAGCCGCCCATGGGCACTTGACTCATGGACTCTACGCCACCCGCGATGAGCACATCCGCTCCGCCAGCCATGATTCGCTCGGCGGCTTGAGCAATCGTCTGTAGACCACTGCTACAAAAGCGGTTGACGGTGACCCCCGGGACATTGATCCCCAGTCCAGCTCGCAAGGCTGCGATGCGAGCAATGTTCATCCCCTGAGGCCCCTCAGGCATCGCACAGCCAAAGATGACGTCTTCAACGTCGGCAGCTTCGAGCCCATCGACGCGCTCGATTGCTCCGCGGATGGCGAGGGCGGCTAGGTCCTCGGGGCGAACCTTGGCCAAAGAGCCCTTGCGACCACGGCCGCAAGGCGTGCGGACGGCAGAGACGATAACGGCAGTACGGCTGCTCATGGTTTCCTCTTGTGTTTGGGTTGGGGCGATTAGTTTCGGAGTGGTTTGCCCGTTTTGAGCATGTGCTCGATTCGTTGATGTGTTTTTTCCAGTCCACACAAATGCAAGAACCCTTCCCTTTCGAGATCTAATAACTGTTGCTCGCTTACAGAGCCTCCCGCCTGTCCACCACAGAGGACGCGAGCGACTTGATGGCCAATCACACAGTCATGGTCGCTGGCCATGGCGCTCCAACGGAAGGCGTTCAGAGCCATATCGAAAGCCGCGATGCCGTCGGCACCTGGCAGTGTGACGACTGCCTCTGCGGGGGGGCGATAGTCGTCCTCGAGCAAACGCAAGGCGACTCGTTTGGCATCACCAATCCTGGCGTCGTTGTCGACTGACCAGTCGTCTACATCGCGGAGGTAGCCCAACTCAGCCATATGACCGGCGCCAGTCGCAACTTTTCCAAGGGCGATCGCCTCAAAAGCTGGCTGCAAAAAAGCCATTACGTCGGTCTTCACACCGGCTGGGATGGCTTGGGCTGCGCGAAGAGCCATCTCTTTTGTGCCGCCGGCGCCG
>MDTC01278032.1_pt1 | contig 12315 bp, 7 predicted proteins | sample 811181 | NCBI WGS metagenome assembly MDTC01 (sample SAMN05326644, study PRJNA326480) | marine metagenome | isolation source: seawater | place: Pacific Ocean: North | collected 2011
TGTCTTGCATCAAATACTTGCGAAGCCTTTCACCCGACATCATTGGTTGAGCCTGATCCCGATTAGGCCGCGTCGTCCCAACCACCAAATCACACCCGACCAGTGCATCAGCCAAGCTATCTACGGTCACAATATTTTGGACAATATCATCAGAGCCATGGGCCACATAAGCTGTAACCTTCCCCAAAATGGTTTGAGGATTAACCAAAAATAACTGATCAAAACCCATGGTTTTGATTGCCCTTGCCGCAGCCCCTATGTTTTCCTCGGACCGCGGTTCTACTAAAACAAAACGTAGTTCCACATCCCCTCCTCACCTGGTTAACAAACTCCCATAACATACCAAAACTAAATAGATAAAGAGATGAATACAAATTTGCGCAAAAAAATACCCGTCACCCCAAGCATTAAAGTGATTTTAATTTATAAAAAGAAATAAAAAGACTCTATATATATCAGTCTAGTAGCAAGCCACAAAAGTCATAGTTGCTATTTACTAAAGTTCTTTAACCTAACTAACCGAAGCCTGTGGTCGGAGAGAGAGCAAGTCTCCACAACTGCAAGTGTGCAGAGCTGAGTTGTAATATAGTTGTTGTTGATAAGGAGTTGCAAATGCAGTTTATCGGCTTAGGGGTTCCCCTATCTAGAATCGTATTAGGTCTATCATTTTTAACACTAATCGGCTGCGACAGCAGCAATACTGCATTTACCAGCAAGAGCCGCCGGAATCGAAATCTTAAACCGACTCCAACCATAAACAGTGCTCAGGCTGTACCAGCCGCTTTTGAGGAATATGAACAGGAATTCGACCCAAAACTAATCTTTCGTAAGGAACTAAAGTGGAACCTCACAGATCGCCGTGGTGAGCAAGGCATAGTCATGAGCACCAATCGAGAGCATCTAAATGAAATACATACTCAAAATATCCGACCATTGAAGACTAGAATCTTTTCTCAGGGCAGCCGCGCTGAAAAGGTAGTCGAATCGTTTACCCAAAAAAATCTAGGTATCCTAGATGTGATTCTTGTAATTGATAATTCGGGTTCAATGGCTGATGAACAACTCAACCTGTCCACAAAATTATTACCCTTGATCAACAAGGTAGCAGGTTCCGACTGGCGAATCGGGATACTAACCACTGATGCTCGCGATGGTTGCTTAAAAAAACTATTCACCCACTCAGATAGTCAAGTAGAAAAACTATTTGAAGACTTTGTTGCCAACCTTGGTACCAGTGGCTCAGGACATGAACGTGGCTTATTTCAAGCAGCTAATGCCTTAGACTGTGTGGGAAATAACTGGATCAGACCAAACTCAAATATAGCTGTGCTTATCGTCAGTGATGAAGATGAATGTAGTAATGGCGCCTGCAGACGTAATGAAACAAATGGCATTGACCCACTGCTTTCCATGCTAACATCACCACCCTTAAGCCGCGAGTTAGGCAAAACAGCAAAGATCTACGGTATTATTTCTGAACCAAATACTACTTGTGACAGTGCCTATAACGTCGGCAATATATATAAACAAGCGGTTCTCGCTACCGATGGCATTACAGGGTCAATATGCTCAAATAATTATTCACCAACCTTAAAGCGCATTTCGAAAGACCTTTTGAACAGCCTGGTTATGCAATTCGTACTTGCCGAGGAACCTCTTAATGACGACTTAAATGTCTACATCAACGGGAAAAAAGTAGAGTCTGGCATACAGCTAGATGGCAAAACTTTAACTTTCAGCACTCCACCACCTCAAAATTCTCAGATTGAAGTTCACTACAACACGACAGAAGACACTACTACACAAACCTATGAAATACCTGCCAACATTGACTTAAAAACCTTTAAGGTTCAAATAGATGGAAATCCCATCGCAGCAAAAGACTATACTATTGATCAATTAGCAAACCTAATAATTTTCAAAGAAAACCCCCCTGATAGAGCAGAAATCAAGCTTGAGTTTCTAGACAGCACTGGCTTAAAGAACACCTTCCAAACTCAAAGACCTGTTATTGGTGACAATATTGTAGTATCCATCGCTGGTCTCAAAACCAAGTTTTTCACCTACGATTCTATTACTAACAGCGTTATTTTTGATAACCCTCCCCCTGATGGAAGTGAAATACAATTTGAGTATCTTATTCTCGAGGAGCCAATCCTCGTCTATCAGCTTATTGCCAGCGAGGGGCTTGAGATCAAAGTTCGAAATCAAAATGATAGCGACTATATGAATGTCTCGCTAAATAATGGTTCTATTGAAATTCTTCCTGAGGATCACAGTGAACAAGAGATGTTAATAGTTGAATTCGAGGCTAGTCCAGATTCAAAAGAGCTAAAATTAGAGCACACACCTATCGAATCAACAATCAGTATCAACGAGGAAGGTATTTGCCCCAATGGAGACGCTATGTGGGAATATCTAGATAAGACAATTAGGTTCAATTGTATTAGTGGGGAGGGCCAAACTATATTAGTTGGCTTTGACTACATATTCGGCGCCAAGGAGAAATTCGAATTTACCAAAAGAACAATTTCCGGCAATAGTATAATAGAGGTAATAGTCAATTCAGTACTAACTCAGAACTATACAACCGCAGGTCAGGTCATCACTATACCCAAGCTAAATTATCAAGATCATGTACTAGTTCGGCTTAAAGAGCCTAATTAGTTTCTACTCAAAACCCCTAGTCTGGATGATAAACTAAAACGCATATAGGTAGAAGATAGCGAGCACCCACCGCAGTAACAACATACTCTTTAATGATATTATTTAGACGTCTCTGAGTAACACATGGAGGAAGCCGATGCGGGCCTTTGTCCTACTGGCATTGGTTATTGCAAACTCATCTACAGCAAAAACATCTGTCAATATCGGCGGTAATGTTGATGAGATGCCTGTGCCCGTGGCGCTACTAGAAGACAAGACAGATGAGTTGACTATCGCAGATGTCGTCTCCAGAGAATCCGAATTTATTTATCAGCAACCCGGATCAATCGACCTTTCCTCCTCACACTCGGCATATTGGGGTCGCTTCGAAGTATATAACCCTGAAAACAGCAGGAAATCAATTTTCCTTGCCATCTTGCCATCTTTTGTCGACCGTTTCGAACTATATACTCGAGATACACCGTATAGTTATAAACGCTTGCAAACAGGCGACCAAATTCCCATAAATCAGCATAGCAGCGATTATCGAGAGACGGTTCTAAATTTCATCGCTCCCCCTGGCAAATCCATCTATTACTTTAAAGTAAAAAACCGAAACTTTTTAAGCCTCACACTGAGCCTTTTTGATGCTAATTCACAGCAAAAGATGTCCCGAAATCGTACAGCTATTTCAAGCTTACTCATAGGCATCTTTATAGCTATGATTATTTACAACACAATCCTGTGGCTTAGATCACACAGTAGTACCTTCGGCTACTATGTTTTCTATTTAACTTCATTCCTGTTTGTCTCAGTAGCAAACACACAATATGCCGCCCTTTACTTTTTCCCAGATTCTACCGGCGGCCTATTTTGGCAACATGCACCAATCATCGGTACAGTCTGCATAGGAATATTCTCTTGCCTGTTCACCAGAAGCTTTCTTAATATGGATAGGTACCTACCAAAATTATCGAGGGTATTGCTGGGTGTTGCTATATTCTTCACATGCCTGATACCCGTGGTACCTTTTATAGAAAATCAGAATATAATTAAATTGATCTACCAAATTTTTGCTGTTCCCCTAATGATCTACTCCGGTATTCAAATTGCTCGACAGGGATTCAGACCAGCTATCTTTTATCTGATTGCTTGGAGTGCATTCATTGTTGGTATTTCCGTTTGGTTTACCATGCTATTAGGATTTATTCCTTTTAAGATATACTTAAGTTATGCACCGCTTTATGGAGCTGCCTTAGAATGCATTCTGTTTGCGCTAGCGATTGGCGACAAAGTTTTCCTCGAACAAATCCAATCTAAGAAAGAGATCGAAAGCCTTAATAATAAACTCTATCTCAAGATTCGAAAAATCAGAGAACAAGAAAAATCCCGAACAATATTTTTTAATAACACCTCTCATGAATTACGCACTCCACTTAATGGCATTATCGGTTACTTGGAACTCATTAACCGCCGCAATCGCTTTGAGCTGCCGGATGAATTAAAAGATATGCTAAATAAAGTGTCAAGACTGACGAATGGACTGAAAAACCTAGTCGACAACATCTTGGAAGTCGCCCGATCACGATCGGGAAATCTAAAACTGAAGCCAGAAAAAATTATTTTACAATCTCTAGCCGACGACATCGAAACATTATGTCAAGGACTTCAAAAAGATAAGAAGGATGTCCAATTTAGACTAAACATACCAAAAAGTCTGAAAACCAAGGCCTTTGTGACAGATCAGAATCTGATAAAAACCATTGCAATAAATCTGATAGGCAATGCGAATAAATTTAAAAAACCAGATATTGTCTGCGTTGTAGACATTTCTCTATCTTTCCAAAATGGTAAATTAAAGATCGAGGTTTCCGATACAGGTATAGGTATCAAAGAAAAAGACCTAGATGTAATCTTTGAAGAATTTAAGCAGCTCGACGAAAGTGAAAACCGCAAGTTCGAGGGTTCGGGCCTAGGATTGAATCTTATTAAAAAAATCGTAGAGCTGATGGATGGTGAGATACTTGTCACATCGGCATTCGGTCAAGGCAGTTGTTTCACTGTCATTTTACCTGAGCTAACCATAGAAGCTCTGTCAAAAACAATAGACCTTCAGAATGTTACAAAAGAACATACAGCCGAATACGAATCCGATGTAGAAATCGCTCCGCAAGATGAGATCAGAAAGTCACAAAGAGGTGAGCACATCTTGATTGTTGATGACCATATGCCTAACTTAGAAACTCTTGCGATGCTCATGTCCGATTATGGCTACAAGGTCAGTACGGCACTTAACGGTTGGGATGCTCTAAAAACGCTGGAACACACCGATATTCATTTGGTTCTTTTGGATCTAATGATGCCTGGGATGACAGGTGATGACGTTTTAAAAGCCATCCGTGAAACGGAAAAGGGACAAAGTATTCCCGTTATATTTCTTTCAGCCAAAGCCTCTCATGAAAATCAATTAGCTGGACTTCAAGCTACAGGAGATGATTATTTAGCAAAGCCTGTCGATTCCAACCTCCTTCTCGAAAAGGTTCGAAATATTCTGGACCGGGTCCATGAAGCCAATGAAATGGGCAAAAAGTCCCAACTAAAGAGAATAAAGAAAATTCTCGATAATATTAGGCAAGGAATTCTAACATTCGATGATTCACTCAAAATCGATAAAGAGTTTTCAGCTTTTCTAGCTGAGTTTTATGAAGCTTCTCCCAATCAAGTAGTAGGGAAAAATGTCATGGACTTCATTTTTAGGGAATCAGGCCTTTCCAAAGATGAATATAGCCAAGCCTGCCTCACACTCACCTTCGTTGTTGGGGAAAAGTTGGTCTCATGGGAAATGAATCGGGCCAAAATGCCAACAGAAACCACTATAAAAGTCAATGATACAGAAAAAACTATATCACTAGAATGGACTCCAATAGTAAATGAAAAAGGCATCACGGAAAGAGTGATGTTAGCCATGCATGACCTAACCGAAAAACGCAATTTGGAGGCTCGAGCAGAAGCCGCAAAAGATGCTAATAAAAGGTTAATATCGATGATATCAGAGCTAGTATCTGGTGATAAAGAAACTATAAAGCTATATCTATACGATGCGCATAAAAGAATCATGAGAATAAAGAAAGAATTAGTATCTTCTGGGCCTATGAACTCGATACTCAGAGATATACATACAATAAAGGGTGGGGCTAGATCCCTAAAATATAAAAACCTCGTAGAGGCTTCCCACACAATCGAAGAGTTTTGCTTGCAAATACAGAAAGGTGATGAAAGCTATCTTGAGGAAGCAGAAATAATTATTGATAATCTCAATGATCAAATTAGTGAATATCTTTCGTTATTTAAGAAAGTACTAGGTCAGGAAAACGAGGTTATCGAGAAAACTGGCCAGACAATCACATTACATGGCATTATTAGCACCCAATTAAATGAAGTCATAAAAAACATGTCGAATAAGGGCCTGCATGTCCAATCCGTTAAATGCCTAGACAGTATTATACATTGGCAAGAGCAAACACTTGCGGATGTGAGTAATATGATTATGCACGGTTTGAATAATGCCGTAGATCATGGTTATGTCCGCCCATTTGCAAAAGGAATTAAGTTGGAAAAAATCAATATTGAAATAGTGGCATATTCAGAAGGAGATCGAGCATTCGTAGAAATAAAAGATCAAGGTGCTGGTTTCGACCTACATAAAATAAAGCAAGTAATCGGAGAAAAAGGCACTGAGAGCAAAGCAAACTCACAAGATATTATCAATAGTCTATTCATAGAGGGAATCTCTACTGCGGATCAGGCAAATGTCGCCAGCGGCCGTGGTCTTGGCCTACCATCAATCCAAGCTACAGCCCATCGCCTCGGCGGTTCTGCTACTCTAGCAGAGAATCATCCTCAAGGGGCCATTTTAAAAATTGAGCTACCAATGGAGACTGTCTGTACTTTAAACAGCCAAAGCCTAACAAAACATCAAAAAGCGATTTGACTGCCGAGGTCGAAATACTTTTTATGAGTCTAGCCTTTTAAGCATGCCATCTCTATCCGACCAGGAAAATCCAAATCTAGTGCTGTAGCTATAGCGCTATAAATATGTTTCTCATTCATCGTGGTTCCTTGAATCGGTTCACCCGACATGGGGTCAAAGCCGTAGGTAATACCGGTATCTGCCTTAACACCACCAAAGACATTGCCACCTTTAATCATGGGAGAAATAATAGCTACCCCATTATTTAAATGATGACCAGACCCACCCGAAGCAACCTTATCCCTCCCGAACTCAGTTGCGACATATATAAGTGACTTATCCCACATCTTACCCTTTGCAGGATCCCCATCAATATCAGTCGCCTTTAATAGGTCAATCAGTTTGTCGAGGTTACTCAATATATAACCCCACATTGCATTTTGTGCACCACGATGATCTAAATGACTCCAATCAAATGCGATCGGTGAGTTTGGTGTACCTTCCGCCGACATCACCGGCTTTCCTGACGGTCCGAAAGTAATCGCATTGGACATACCAGAACTTGCCAGCAAGAAAGCTAGAGCTGTCTGCGACTCCATCGGATCTTCTGCCATATTTGGAAAGAGACCAAATAGATTCTCTAGATCTGCACTGACCTTTAAACCAAAGGATTCTAATTGATTAGTTGCCGGATCAAGAAGTAAAAGCTTCGAAATACTATCTCCTCTTTCTATAGATCTGGCCACCTTCTCTCTGTTATGAAGATAGGCTTTCAATCTATCCGACTTAGCAAAGCTTTGCCCAACCTTCGAAACCTTTTCCAAGTTATACCTCAATATGCGACTCCGCTCCATAATACTGCCGCCAGGTCCCCCTTTAATACCCTTATAGCCGTGAGTGGCAAAAGCGAACATCAATGGATCCGATACTGGCACTGGCCTGTGCAAATCACTTAGTGTTATATCTCGACCAGGACTTCCATAGCCACCAGCGCTTAAAGCAATATTAGGTAGTAGCGAGTTACCTGAATACTGAAAACTAACTTCTTCAGTAATGGTTCTGCCACGATTAATATTGTCACCAGTTACAGCACGTTCGGCAGCAATAAGATGATTAACACTCGATACCTCACAGGTCATTACAGCTGTTTGGTTACCATGCTTAGATAAAAAAGTATTTATATCATAACCATTACCAAGAGGAATAACACCTTGAATAGAGTTGTCGAGCGGTACTGGCGATCTGAACGGTAAACCAGTATCTGGGCCAAGCTGACCAGCCTGATAAGCAGCTGGACCACTCGTTTGAGCTAAGAAACCATCAATAATCGATGCTCCGCCGGCGGCAGCCACCACAAAAACAAACTTCTTGTCCTTGGCTTGCTGCGCTGCCAAACTTTTCGAAAGCCACAAAGGACTAGCACCTACCAATCCAGAGTTCATTATAAATTTTCTTCTATTCATAACTATCACCTCATAAACCCTAATTAAAAATCATTTCTAAGTGACTACCAACTGCAACACAAAGAGTCATTGCTGCATCTGCTCCAGTTAGACCTGCAACACCTTCTATAGCAGTTGCTATTTCATTCCTTTCCGCATCACGACCATGAAACCGCTGATATAAAGTATTCGTCAGGAAATCTACCTGCTCCTTTTGAGGAATATTTTCATCAAGGGGGAAACCACGAAAAACTAAAGGATTACCCTCACTATCCAGCGCTAACCTTTTTACACAAGAAGATACCACTACACGCTCAAAAGATAGGCTGGTTAAAATAGCTGGGTTTGACAACGGTCTATACTGAGCCAGTTCATAAGGATCATTGCCACCAAGAAAAGTAAGATGCACCTGCCTAACACAGCTAAACTTTTCTATTTCCTTACACAGCGAGTCCTCCGCCAAAGCCAAAGCCGAACTCAGATTCGCTTCTATACTGCGATAACGTCGCCACATAATACTTTTCTTACCACTAAAGGTCTCACCATTTTTAGGCTCACCAAATGCATCTTCTTCTGGATTTTGCGGGTTACCTGTCTTGTTGTTTCCCTTGATTAAATCATCTGCTCTGTCATTTTCCGTTGCATCAGGAGTTCTCTCGCCAGTAAAGCGCTTCGATCGTGGTGTTAAAAAATCCTGCCCGAAGAAGCTACAACTAGACAAAAAAATGGAAATTAAAAATATAACGGTATATTGGGTAAGCATTTGGATTCTCCACATTCAAGTCCACGGTATCAGCAGCTGCAACAAAAACTCCTCCCGGAGCACAGGTGCCTTCGGATAAATCTCTTAAACCCTTAACGAGATATTTTAATCTTTTGTTTTTATTCGTCATAAGCAATCTTTTTAAAAACCCTTCAAGTATTGTCGCAAATCAGCCGAGCCCCCCTGCTTGAGGCGGACATACTACCTTTGTTCTCTTTGCTGTCGCTGTTACTAATCGCTGATGTTCCAAGTGGAGTTGAAAATGAAAAGGCTTCTTCTTATTATGCTAGGCCTGCTGCCAGTACCAAGTTATTCCATACCCATAGGCCCTGATGCCTTTTGTAACGAACTACCAGAGGCTTATATATGTAAGAATAAGTCTGCTGATTGCGCCTTGTGCCACTCTGGCCCCCCATCTTTGAATCCTTACGGCTCTGCTCTGGGCCAGGAAATTCAGGTAGATTTCAGTATGGAGCTAGCAGCTGCTATCGAAGCCACACATGCTTTAGATAGCGATGGAGATGGCACCGCAAACAAAGAGGAACTTACCCTCGGTTACCATCCGGGAGATGCAGCAAGCAAGCCCATAAAGGATAGTGAAGATACCAAATATAGCCACGAACTGGCTCTGAAGAGGGTTTACTCAACCTATTGCGGAATTGGCCTTAACTATGAAAAAGCAATGGCTTTCAAAAAATCGAAAAACCAGGAAGAATTCCTACACCGGGAGCTCGACACCTGCCTAGAAACTCCATATTGGAAAAACAATGCTATTCATAGATTAGCCGATGATAAAATTCGACCGCTATCAACAGTCGGTTTCGGCGGGGATGTTGTCATTGGCGATTATAGATTTGATTACAGGCTTTTTTCATACGTCTTAACCGGTAACCGAGATGCTCGGGAGCTACTCACAGCAAACTACCACGTAGATGCTGAAGGCAATAAAATTCTGGGTGTTATCCCAAGACAAGAACCACCCCAATTGGGTGAGCGCATCGTCATAGCAGGCGGCGAACCACTAGAACCAGGGCGCCGTTATGGGATGATTACCACTCAATGGTTTTTTGCCAACTTCACTATGTTTGCAGAATTACCAAGAAATACTGCATCTCAAGCCTACCGAGCATACCTTGGCCTCGACCTTGCAAAAGGTGAAGGCCTCTTCCCGGTGCCAGGCGAACCTAGAGATGTAGACAATAAGAATATCGATCAACCGGCTTGCGCAGTATGCCATAGCACACTTGACCCATTAGCCTATTCTTTTGCCAATTACATTGGAATAGGCATAGTCGATGCCTTTCTCTTCAATACCAATGGCCAGTATCAGTCAACAAAAACTCCCTGGGAACCTTACGGAGTATTCATGGGTCAACCTGTAGCAAACCTTGGAGAATGGGTACAGATGGCCATAAAAAGTAAAGAGTTTAAAATTAACCTTGCTGAGATGTTCTTCGAACATGCTGTTGGCAGGCTACCAGGAGAGGAAGACCGCGAGGAGTTTCAGCAACTATACGAGAAACTCCCTGAGGATAACTATTCCGCCAACAAACTTATTCATCGGTTGGTTAAAACTATAGCATTTGGAGGCGAGTAATAATATATAATTATTACTGTTACTTATGTTATTTATTAAAGTTCATAATTAACTATGCCGATGGTACAGCTTCGGCAGTGTATCAAAAGGATAGTTATGAATATACTTACCAAGATAGGGGTCGTAAGCACCCTCCTATTACCAACCGTAAGCTCGGGAAAATCTGTTAGGGTAGATGAAGGCCAGCTAACGGTTACCTTACCTGATTCTTGGCAAGCCAAGAAAGGCGAGAAGGGCCTGAGAGCGATCTTATATGCCCCCCCAGCACCGGAGAATGCTTTCCAATATCAGCCCAATATAACAGTGCAAAGGTTTGCTAAATCAAAGTATATTACTCCAAGCTACTTGAAGAGTTTTTATCAATTCCTTAAGAAAAATGTTAAGAGTCAAAGCCAACTCAAGGCCGTCCGATGGCAAAAGCCAAAAATCATCACGAAGAATGGCCAAAAAACTGCAGTATTTCGTGCAGAACTTCTCATTAACGACGCCCCTATAACCCAAATATCATATCTCATACCTGCAAAGAAAAGAGCATATTTACTTAGCTATACCGATGCTACACAAAATACAAAAATCGCACAAAGTAGTTATAATGAGGCTTTGGCGATACTATCAGGTGCTAGGGTAAGTGAGCCTAAGACAAAACCCGTTAACACTCTAGGCATTGTCGGATTATTAGCCCTAGTCTTACTTGCCCTATCAACCTGGATAATCATAGCTCACCGCAACAGAGAAGAAAAATTGTTAAACTCTACAGATGACTACCATGATGATGAAAACCGAATCGACATCTCGGATATTGAACCGTTGGAATTTGATTCAGCATCTACAACAAGCAGCCTTGCAATATAAGATCTGTATGGATGCTAAGATCAGGGTCAGCTAACCTTAGATTTCTCCAAACCAAGAGAAATATCGCGACTAATAACTCTACGATGCTTAAATTCAAGAGTATTTTTAGTCAAAAAATCTAGCTCCGCAGTCCCCTGATCTGGGCAGTATAGGTACCTTAGTACATTATCACTGGCTCCGAGACGAGCAGCATAGCTTATTGATATTCGGAAATCATTAACGTCAGGATCGTCATTGTTCGCCTCACTTTTTGTATATAAATTATTTTCTGCAATTAAACTTGCTAATTTCTGATCAAGACTTTTAACCTTTGCAAGCCTAGTTTTCTGCCTACTTTTGAAAGCAACTGTCAAGACAGCTCTCGCTTCCAAAAGAAAATTGCTCCTAGCAAAACAAAGAGCTGCGCTATAGGCCACGATACTCCTGAGTTCTTTCATCTCCTCAGGTATCGTCGATAGACATATCACGTACCTATTTATTGCAGCATCGGTTTCACGACAGCCACTCAGACACATGGCATAACCATTATCAACCCCAACCATAAATTGGTATGCTGGATACTTGTCAAGCTCTGTGCATTTTTTTAAGGATAAGCCAACCGTGGCTCTTGCAAAGAGATTACCTAAACACTTTAGGCTAGGTAGTTGCGACTCATGATAAGCCAGAACACCCTTTTCAAACTGCTTTAAAGCAGCTAAAGCCTTACCAAATAACCTAAATAGCTGAACCTTATTTGCTGGTTGCTCCAGAGACCGGTAGCAGAAATCTAGAGATCTTGTGAATTCACCACTAGCACTTGCAAACCATGCTTCTACCAAGCAGCGCTCAGATTCTGTAAGGGGTGCCTTGTTGATGTACTCTGATTTTAGAACTTGAGCATCCTGCATCTGTGAATGTCGCAAAGCCCAACGCAACCTTGTATATAAATTTTCCCCAGCAAGATAACGATGTTCACAGCGGGCTAACGCACGAGACATGAGAACCGCATCGTCTGACATTTCTATTACGGCAGCAAATCCAAAATTCTCAAATTCATTAATATCAA
>MDTC01245618.1_pt1 | contig 12313 bp, 18 predicted proteins | sample 811181 | NCBI WGS metagenome assembly MDTC01 (sample SAMN05326644, study PRJNA326480) | marine metagenome | isolation source: seawater | place: Pacific Ocean: North | collected 2011
GCAGAGAATTACACTGTGAAAAAGGGCCCCTACACTCGTAAGGTTGATGGTAAGACGGCCGACAAAATGAAAAGACAAGGTTGGAAGTTAGTCGCACGTGAAGAAATCGAAGAAGTTCGTCAAATGAAAGATCCTAAAAAGGATGTCATGGTGGTCAAACGCGGTAAGACTATTGTAATTGATAAGTCTAAGGAAAAAGAATATCTTCGCAAGGGTTGGTCTTTAGCTGAGGCAGTATCTCCAGCTCAACAAGCGGCAATCGCAATCGCCAAGAAAGAGAAAGGTGAGAAATCCAAGACTGAAGATAAAAGTCAGTTTATCTATGCAGCGAAACAGGCAAAGAAGAAAGGCGAGACAACTTTCGTGTTTGCAGGCAAAACTTACAACTGTGAAGAAGTTTTAGAGGACAAAGAGATATGTCCTAAGTGTGAAGGCAAAGGATGTGATCACTGTGATAACACTGGTTACCACAAAGAACCTACTATGATGCCACCAAAAGATGAGGCTCACAAAAAAGGATCTAAGTGTAAAACAGAATCATTCAAGTCTTTTAATGAAGCGACTATAATACCACAAGTAAAAGATATCGTTTCAAAGAAACAGGCAAAAAAAATTCAAGGTGTCATGGTCGATATGTTTACCGCATCGGCTATTTCTCAGATTTATGATAAAGTAAATGATACTAATAAAACGAAAATGGACAAGATGAAAATAGGTCAACTCGCTAATCTCGCAATGAAACTCATGAAAAAAGAAGAGATTGAACTTGAAGAAAAGAGATTCAGTGCAAAACGTGACGCAATGAAAGATATGGGTAAGTCGGGAAAAGACTCAGCGGACGATGATGATTATAAAGCTACCGATGATGATAGAAAGGCTGCAAGTAAAAATGTAATATCTCAAATCAGACGTGGTTGTGACATGCCTAAAGGAGTTATGTTAAACTTCAAAGATGGATCTAGTAAAAATTTCCCCAAGAAGGCTTGTCAACTAGTCATGACAAAGTTTGATTCGATCAAGAAACCAATGGTAAAAAGAAAGTTTCAAGACATGGTGAATCAATCATTTGCTGGGTTAAAGAAAGCATTGAGTATGAAAGGATAATCATGAAAAGATTTTCACAATTTATATCTGAATCATGTTGTGACGATTGTTCTTCATTAGACGAAGAACTCGTCATAGAAGATGCCGTTTACGTTTCAGAAGATGGTAAAAAAGAAAACGTAAAACTCAATAAGATTCAGAGAGGTGGAACTAAAAAGTTCTACGTATACGTAAAAAACGACAAAGGAAATGTGGTAAAAGTCTCTTTCGGTGATCCTAATATGGAGATCAAGAGAGACGATCCAGCGAGAAGAAAAAGTTTTCGCGCTAGACATAACTGTGACAACCCAGGCCCAAAGTGGAAGGCGAGGTATTGGAGTTGTAGACAGTGGAGAGCTGGTGCGAAGGTTGAAAACTGATGCAATCTTTTAAAAAATATAAAGAATCTGGAACGGTGTCTGAGGCACCTACAGGCAAACTGATAAAAAGAGTGATGGCAAATACGGTTCAGAAAAAAAAGTATAATGCCGCACTTAAAGTTCTGAAAAATCTCTGGACTAGGAAACAAAAAGAGAACCCAGGCCGTCATGGTCTTGCATATTATGCTAGTGATATAGCAAATCAATATAATATAGATACCAAAGTTTTAGTTGGTATCGCAAATAAAGCAGGCCTCTAATTTTATAAATAGAGTAATAAATTTAATTTTACAATGGGAAAGTCCGAAATGGCAGATCCACAAGAAAAATGGGTAGATGATCGTTTAACACGAATCGAAGAGAAAATTGATAAACTTTCAGAAGCAATGATATCCATTGCACGAGCAGAGGAAAAACTCATCGCAATAGAAACAGCGCATCAAAACCAATATAAAAGAATTAATAGATTGTCAGAGAAAATTGATAACCTAGAAAGTAAGGCTGATGAAGCTCATCGTGCCGTTAAAATCCTATATGGGGTAATGTATATTACTGCAACTGCCGCCATAGGTACTATGTTTAAAATATTAACTATGAATATTAACTAAGAGAGACTATAAAAATGTCAAATAATAAACTAATGGGTGCGATAGAGGCATATAAAAAAATGGTCTCAGATGAAGCACTAGAAGAAAAGAAAAAATTAGATCCCGTAAACGATAAAGAGAACGACAAAAAGTTTAAAGATCGTAAAGATAAGGATATAGATAATGATGGTGATGTCGATTCATCTGACGAGTATCTTCATAAGAAGAGAAAGGCGACTGATGATGCTATAGATGGTGGTAAGAAACCAGCTAAAGAAGAAGTCAAGAAAAAGGAGTCTGAGAAGACTGAAAAGGAGTTGGAAGACGAAGATGAAGATCCAGTAATGACTGATAAAGAACCTAAGTCTGATTCTGATATGAAAAAGAATCCTAAAACCGCTGATAAAAAAGCAGAAATTTCTAAGATAAAGGAATCTTTTGATGCTATGTGGGAACAAATCGAAGAAGCTTTAGGGAAAAAAGTTCCAGATTCAGCGGCAAAACCAGAAGAGATGATGTCTAAGTCATCACCTAAGTCAAAAGAATTCGCTAAGCAACATGACGCTGACAAACCAGAAGTTGTTGCTGATGGTGAAAAGGCTGCAGAGACAGCTGTCAAAGCTGGAAAGGGTGGGCCTTCTAAAAAGAAAAGACCTACCGACAATCCAGCTGGGGACATGAAACCAGTTAAAAAGTAAAAAAATAGAGATAGTACAATGGAAACTGAGATATCCCTGTTCGCATGTTCTTTAGTTGCTTTAGTTATTGGTGTTTTAGGTTATTTTATGATATTTAAGAAAACTGATCCAGAGACGGGAAAATTAAAATCTAGGTTTCTAACAGAAGCTCCTTCATATAAACCTCTAGAAAAAATGAGTAAAAAGGAACTGTTAGAATTTGCTAGACATCATGGAATAGATATGGTAAAAAATCTCAAGAAAGGAGATATGGTAACCACACTAAAAAACTGTGGTTTGAAAGAAGTTTTAGATTAATTTCTTGTGAAATTTTATATTCTTACATCCAAACACATAGAGTGTTTGCAGAGACATTTTGTGCTGCTCCCTATGCCCCAGACCGTAGTTGTCATTAACTCATTAGATAAGGGTTATGTTGATACTGCGGTTTCTTTTTGTTCTAAATTTGATATAGAATATCATGTAACGGAATGTGATGGAACACCAGCAACTGGTAAAAATTCGGTTTTACAGTTGTTTTTAAACAGCGATGAAGATTATATGGTTCATATTGATGGGGATGATATGTTAACTCCTTATGGAGTGGACTTATACAAAAGACTATCTATGAGAAAAGATGCGCCTGAATGTTTGGTTCTATATAGACAGAGAGCCGTTAAAAAATCAAAAAAAGGTTCTCATTATATTCATTATTACCCTTTTGATAAATCTAGTCATGACCACCAAACGATGACTAAAGAAGATATAATAAATTATTTTAGACAAAAAGAAACTGGAAATTATAATATTGAAGAAGCGGAAAAAATAGCTGAACATAGACTAGTATTTAATGACATAGTAAATAAATATGGTGAATCTCACGAGTCAATGTGTAGAATAGTATTCATATCAAGAAAATGTGCTGAACTAATGCATTATGATAATTCTCTGATAGTGGGGGAAGACACTATTCAATTTTTAAAACTCAAAAGGATCGCTCTTAATGGTGGTCTAAATATGGTAAGACATAAGGAAAAAATAAATCCCACATATCATTATATGCAAGATTTTGATGGTACTGTAAAACAAGACGACTGGGATTGGCTTGAACCGTTTAATAAAGCGGTTTTCAATATAGAACTTCCTTTAAAATATAAGACTTTACCAGAGTTTTTAGATAATGAAATTAACAAATAAAAATTTAGTATTATACGCAGCACAACATTATTATAATCCAACATGCATAGATAGTGAAGAATTTTACTCTGATCTAAAAAGATTTAAATATGTTAAGCGTTTATTGAATAAATATGTACTGACTCAAGAGTTATCCGAAAGATTAATTTTGAATCATCTTATTGTTATATTCAACGTGTTTGGATATGAAGCGGGAATAGAAATGCTTGCATTAAAAATTGAAGGTATCGAACAGTGGTCGACACTAAAACCATTTTTGATATTCTTAAAAGCTATAACCAATGACGATCTTACTGGAATTTCTATGAACAAAAATGTAGTAAAAATATTAAGAGATATGAGATAATGGGAATATTAAAATCAGCCGCTGATCTAGTGTACACAATAAGATTTTTAAAATTATTGACCACCCCTATCAAAGAAACAGAGACCTTTAAAGCTGGAATTATAGACGAAAAAGGAAAAAGACGTAAAGATTTTGATATGGGCAATATGGAAAATCGGGAAAAGTACAGAGAATATTATACACCGTTCCATAGACTCGTTTTCAACATAAAAAAGATCATGGCAAAAGCTCCAGGCCTCGGATCTAAACTCGGTTCATACGCGGCCGCATTATATCTTATTAAAGAACATGGAAATCTTGATCAAAAGGGAATCACTAAAATACACAATGACACAGGCATTGATATTCTTGACATTTTACAAGAACAATCTGAATGGTTTGTGGTGGAAAATCATCAACTATCGCCTGGAGTTTACAGAATAAAAAATGATTCTGTCACATCTAATTACATCGAACCAGTTTCTTCTAACGATCAACTTCGAATAACTGAAGAAAAATCGCACCCATGCGGAGAAATACTGGGCGTGAGAATTTATGAAGCTGTTCACTTAAAATCTCAACAACCTTTATATGTAACTACAGGCGAATTAACGAAATGAATCTTGTAGAGGACTGTAAATTTCTTACTGAAGGATGGTATATAAAAGAAGGTCATATAGTCCCACAGACCGCAACCTGTTTTATACTAAAATCTATATTAGAAATAACAAATTGTAAAAACATATTAGAAATAGGTTTTAATTTTGGACATAGTGCTTATACATTCATGACATTAAATCCTAATCTAGAATATCATTCCGTTGATATTTGTCAATACAAATACACCAAGACAAACTTTGAAAAACTTTCCGAAATATTCGGAAATAGGTTTACTTTTACTGAAAAAAATTCTAGACGTTTAAAACCCGAAGAAATAGAAAAATATGATTTAGTTTTTGTTGATGGTGATCATAGTACTCATGGTATGTCTAGTGATTTAAATCTTTGTAATGAAGCAAAAATAAAATATATATTGGTCGATGATTATGTTAGATGTTTATCAGAAGAAGAAAACATTTATCCAAAACAACTGATAGATTACTTTCTATCAAAGAAAACATTTCCTTACCATAAAATAAAGGAATATATTTACGAAGCAACTGACAGAGCTAATCATATGGTTCTTTTGGAGAGAGAAGAATGAAAACATTTAAACAGTGGAAAGACAAGTTTGAAGAAATGGCTTCTACATCTACCGCCTCGGTCGTGGGAACGGGAGATGACAGTTCTACAGTAGTTGTCAGAAAAAAATATGATAGAAAAAAGAAAAGAAAGGATATCCCACCTATCCTACAAAGAATGATAGACAGACGAGAAAAACCCGAATTATAACTTTACAAAGTTATCTTTTTGTGATATAATACCACCTAGTAAACATAAATAAATAACAACTAAAATTATAAGAGAAAAAAACGATGGATCAGTATCAAGAATTTATACACAAAAGTCGGTATGCTAGATGGCTTCCCGAAGAAAAAAGGAGAGAGAGTTGGGACGAAACTGTATCAAGATATGTGAAGTTTTGGAAAGATAGAAATCAAATAAACGAAGATGTGGAGAATAGATTATATAAGGCAATATATGATCTAGATGTCATGCCATCAATGAGATGTGTAATGACCGCTGGAGACGCTTTAGATAGAGATAATGTTGCTGGATTCAATTGCAGTTATCTTCATATAGATTCTCCAAGATCATTTGACGAACTCATGTACGTCCTTATGTGCGGTACAGGAGTAGGATTCAGTGTCGAAAGAAGTTTTATTAATAAACTGCCAGAAGTCGCAGAAGAGTTTTACACTACAGAAACTCAAATAGTAGTCGCGGATAGTAAGATTGGTTGGGCTACTGGATTTCGAGAATTGATTAGTTTATTATATGCCGGTAAAATACCAAAATGGGATTTAGGTAAGATTCGACCCGCTGGTGCGAGATTAAAGACATTTGGGGGCAGAGCCTCAGGCCCCGAACCACTAGATGATTTGTTTAACTTCTGTGTCAATGTATTCACTAAGGCGAAAGGAAGAAAACTTACTTCAATAGAATGTCATGACATTGTTTGTAAGATCGCTGACATAGTTGTGGTTGGTGGTGTTAGACGTTCTGCATTGATAAGTCTATCTAATCTTTCTGATCCAAGAATGGCAAAGGCTAAGTCTGGTGACTGGTGGAGAACTGAAGGTCAAAGACGACTCGCAAACAATAGCGTTGCGTATACCGAAAAACCAGATTTCGAATCATTTCTTAGTGAGATGCAAAATATGTATGAGTCTAAGGCTGGAGAAAGGGGAATATTCAGTCGAATCGCTGCTCAAAAGATTGCCGCTCGAAATGAGAGAAGAGATTCCAATCAAGACTTTGGAACCAATCCATGTAGTGAAATCATATTGCGAAGTAATCAATTCTGCAATCTATCGGAAGTTGTAATTAAAAATGGGGATACCTTAGAAGATCTAAAAGAAAAGGTTGAAGTAGCGTCAATCATTGGAACGCTTCAAGCAACATTAGTAGACTTTAGATATCTTAGAAACATATGGAAAAGAAACACTGAAGAGGAAGCTTTGCTCGGAGTTAGTTTAACTGGTATTATGGATCATTCTATACTCGGAAAGGTTTCGGACAAAACTGAGGATTGGTTAGGAGAATTAAAAAATGTTGCAATTGAAACCAATAAAGACTGGGCAAAAAAACTTGGGATTAATCAAGCAGCGGCTATCACATGTGTTAAACCAAGTGGCACTGTTAGTCAACTTGTCAATAGTGCTAGCGGTATCCATCCTCGTTTTTCTAAGTATTATATTCGTAGAGTTCGGGCTGACGAAAAAGATCCACTTTCTGTGTTTATGTCTAATCGCGGTTTTCCTGTTGAACAAGATTTGATGTCACCACGTTCTAAAGTTTTTAGTTTTCCAGTTAAATCACCTAACGTCAGTGTGACAGTAAAACAAACAGGCGCAATGGAGCAACTTAGACTTTGGAAGGCATATCAAAACTTTTGGTGTGAACATAAACCTAGTATTACAATTTATTACACTGACGATGAATTTTTTCAAGTCGCACAATGGATATGGGAAAACTTTGATATCTGTTCAGGAATATCTTTACTTCCATACAGCGATCACGTTTATCAACAAGCGCCGTATGAAGAAATAGATAGAAAACAATATAATGAAATGTTAAAAATTATGCCCAAAGATGTGAATTGGGTAAGTGAACTCAAAGATTTTGAGGACGAAGATAATACTATCGGATCTCAAGAACTAGCGTGTGTTGGTGGAGCTTGCGAAATTGTCTAACGATAGTACCATATGGGATATTGAATGTCTCATATGTAACATTCATACACGTGTAAAAATTATACACAATTCTTCGGACGATGAGATACCTAGATTTTGTCCGATGTGTGGATCAGACGCGGACGCCGAAGAAATCGATGATTTTGAGGAATAGATAAAATTTACATATATATTCATTATGTGGATATATAAAGACAAAGAATTCAATCCCGATGATGAACTATTAAATGATCATGTCGGGTTTGTTTATTTGGTGACAGAAAAAGAAACAGGTAGGAAGTATATTGGAAAAAAGTATTTCTGGAAACCTAAAACTTTGCCTGTTACTAAAAAAAGAAAAAGAAGAGTGAGAACCAAAGTTCATTCCGACTGGATGAACTATTGTGGTTCTAGTGAACAAGTGAAATCCTTGGTTGAAGAAAGTGGTATCGAGGCTTTTGATAGAGAAATACTTCGTTTGTGTAAATCAAAAGGAGACTGTTCTTATTATGAAGCTAAGTATCAATTTCAATATGAAGTTTTAGAATCTACAGAATTCTATAACGAATTTATTGGGTGTAAGATACATTCTAGACACCTATCTGTTAACATGAAAAAATAGGAATTTATTATGCCCATAAAATGGAAAGAAGATACAAAAGATAGAAAAAAGAATATCACTCGATATTTCATATCAAAAGTCTCAGAAGAAGAACTAAGACAATCATTGACAAATGATAACATTCCAGGCAAGAAAAAACAAAAAGCTAGGAATGAGTTAGTTCGGAGAGGTTTATTAGCTTAAATGAAAATCGCCGTTCTTATAAGCGGAAACTTTCATCCATATTTAAGAAGAGAATCTTTAGTACAAAATTTATCTTCACTTCAGAAGATTTTCAAGGACTGTGATATTTTCTATCAAACTTGGGATGACTCTGAAGATCGACATGTGTTTAAAGATATCTCTTCCTTTGTGGATATTGATTGGGCGCCCAAACCAGATCTAGCTACTTATGATCCCTACCTAAAAGCCTATAATGACCTACCCCCTAAAAGTTTTTCTGGTATATCGAGAATAAAAAATAATTCGCCTTCAGCCAAAAAAATGAGAGCGCACGGTTGTTTTCAACACCTATCGCTTTTCCGTCAATTCAATATGATTCCTAAAAAATATGATTTTTATATCAGAACAAGATGGGACGCATATTTTAATCAAGACTTTCCACTCAAAGATGTTTTAGATATAGCAGAAAAAAATGTTGTAGGCATCGCGACCATACCAAACCATCCATCAATATTAAATAAAGTCTCAGTAAAATCTAGTGATTATTATTTACATGTTAGAGCTAAAAGACAATCTGTGAAGAACCAAGTGGATAATGGATATTATTGTATTATAGATCAAATCGGTTCTAAAAATAATTATGAACCCTGTAAGTGGGATTATTATTTAAAAGATTTTTGTATCATTTTTAAGGAAGAAGATCTTTCTGGATTTAACATTGAAGAGTATTACAAAAATGAAAAGTTGTATGGAGCTGAATATGGATGGCACCAAATTCTTTGTAGAAAAAGAAGACATATCAATATAGATGGACTCGTTTCGATTTATAGAAATATAGATACCAGTAAAAGAATGTTTGATAAACTTATGGAAGTTAAATTACTATGAACGGATTGATAAAATTAATTTTATTTGACTTAGATGGAGTTCTGATAGATGCTAAAAAAATACATTTCGAAGCATTGAATCAATGTCTAGACGAAAAGTACAAAATATCAGAAAAAGAACATTTATCATTATACGATGGATTGAAAACATTCCAAAAATTAGAGATGTTAACAATAAGAAAAGATTTAGATGCTAAGTCACACTCTAATATAAATGAAAGAAAACAAGTTCTAACAAGAAAAATGTTTTCAAAACAAGAACCGATAAAAGAAATATGCGAACTTTTCGTTCGACTAGAGGAGTTGGGATATAAGATCGGAGTATGTTCTAATTCTGTTAGAAGGACAGTACTAACTTCTTTGTCAGGCGCAAAGTTGATTCAACATTGTTCAGTAATTTTATCTAATGAAGATGTGAAAAACGCTAAACCTCACCCTGAAATTTATTGGAAAGCAATGTCTATGATGGGCGTTCTTCCCGAAGAGACAATAATTATAGAAGACAGTCCAGCTGGATTACTTGCCGCACAAAGATCTCGAGCTAATTACATACGAGTGGATAACCCATATGACACCACCATAAATAATATTATTTCTAAAATAGAGGGAGCTCCGATGATAAAAAAATGGAAAAATGAAAAATTAAATGTTTTGATTCCTATGGCTGGTGCTGGGAGTAGATTTAAAGAAGCTGGATATAGTTTTCCAAAACCACTCATTGACGTTAATGGAAAACCTATGATTCAGACAGTAGTAGACAATTTGGGTCTTGAGGCAAATTATATTTTTGTCGTACAAAAAGAACATAGAGAAGAGTTTAACTTAGACACTATGTTAAATTTGATTGCGCCTGACTGTAAAATCGTAGAAGTTGACGGTATGACAGAGGGTGCGGCTTGTACTGCATTATTGGCTAAAGAGTTTATCAATAATGACAATCCTCTATTCTTCGCAAATTCTGATCAATATGTAGAATGGGATGTGATGGAATTTATGTATGCGATGAACGAAAAAGATGCTGACGGTGGTATTGTTACTTTCAAAGCAACACACCCAAAATGGTCATTCGCTAAAACAGACGAACATGGTTTGGTGACTGAAGTTGCAGAAAAAAATCCAATTAGTGATCAAGCTACCGTTGGGTATTACTACTGGTCAAAGGGTAAAAATTTCGTAAAATATGCAGAAGAAATGATTCAAAAAAATATTCGTGTTAACAATGAGTTTTATGTTTGTCCAGTTTTTAATCAGGCCATACAAGACAATAAAAAAATCTATACACATACCGCCTCTAAAATGTGGGGCTTGGGGACTCCAGAAGATTTAAGGTATTATTTAGAGAATTTTAAACAATGAAGTTGTTTATACACATTCCTAAAAATGGTGGGATGACAGTAAGAAAGAATAGTAAGATTCGTCAACAACTACTATTTGCGACACCCAATAATCATAAGAATAGAATGTACACCCAAGGCCTTGAGGAAAAAATGTCACAAACAAAAGACCATCAAGGGTATGAACATGCACGTTGGAGAGATTGGAAACAAGATTTAAGAGAGAAATATAAAGCCGTTGCAATCATTCGTAATCCTTGGGATAGAGTGTGTTCTCGTTATATGTTCGCAAAGAAGGTAATGGAATACGAAGGAACTCAACCAGAAAATTATGCAGACACTTCATCTTTCGAGGCGTTTTTAGAAGAACGTCACAAATGGGGCGGACAAGAATACTTATGGCATCGTGCGATACGTGGATGGTATCCCGCATATGATCATGTATCAGATGAAGAGGGAAACAACCGTTGTGATATTTTGAGATTCGAAAACTATAATGAAGAAGTTAAACTTTACTTTGGATTGTTGGAAAATCCAAGAGCCAGAAATGTCACTCGTGTGCCTAATGATAAGGGTAAAACAGGATATGGAACTTCTTACAAAGATGTATATACTAAAAATACCATCCAAATAATTGCTGATTGGTATAAAAAAGATATCGACTATTGGGGGTTTGATTTCGATAGTGGTGCAACAAAAAATTATTGGAACTATTAAAAAACACTTGACAAAACTTGTCTCTCTTGGTATAATGGTTACATAAATTAATGAGAGAGGATTTTATATAATGTTAACATTTGATGAAGCTTGTCACTATCTCTGGAGAGAAGAAATCACTGATTGGGGAAAACATGATTACGTTCCCAATCACGTGTACATTACTAAGGGAGCAACACTTGCTGGATACGTCCCACGTGGCACTAAAAATGTAATAATGTATGATAAACCAATGAGAACTTGGAGCGTTTCTCGAAGAAGGTTTAGAAAACTCAATAGAAAAGAAATAAAAACTTATTTTGAAAATGAGTAAAAAACACTTGACAAGGAAAGTAAAATAGTGTATAATAATGTATTAATTATGGAGATAAAAAAGTGAGTAACATGAGCCGATTAGTTTTTGAGATTCAAGAACTATATGAACAAGGCGAGACCGTTCAGTATATTAGTGAACAACTTGCCATTCCTCAAGATTTTGTTGAGGATGTTGTTTCTTCTATTTGGGAGTATTAGTAATGAATATCTTTAGATTGCATGACAATCCAACTACAGCTGCACATATGATGTGCGACAAACATGTCGTAAAAATGGTCATTGAGTATGGTCAGTTATTGTCTACCGCACATCGAATATTGGACGGTGAAGAATATACTGATCGAACAAAAGCTGGAAGACGAATCAAAAGATGGAGACTTAGAGAAAGGTCTTTAGAAAAACAAATTTACAAAGCTTGTCACGTCAATCATCCATCTGCAATCTGGACTAGAGAGAACCTAAAAAACTATCAATGGTTATATGATCACTTTGTTGCTTGTGCAAAAGAATATGAACATCGATATGGTCGTGTACATGAGACTTTTCGTAAACTAAAAAGCATATTATTCAGTGCTCCTAAAAATATCAAAGAGACTGATAATGAAACTATTATGCCGCAATGTATGCCAGACTATTGTAAGGAACCTATCGTCACGGAAGGTTATAGAAAGTACTATCGTAATGAGAAACAA
>MDTC01103510.1_pt1 | contig 12311 bp, 11 predicted proteins | sample 811181 | NCBI WGS metagenome assembly MDTC01 (sample SAMN05326644, study PRJNA326480) | marine metagenome | isolation source: seawater | place: Pacific Ocean: North | collected 2011
TAAAAGAAAATCACATTTTGGCATTGTGATTAATCTTCCTGACTTTAAGTCCATTGTGATAGAAGGATCAGAAAAAACATAAATCGTTCCGCCCCTGGCTTTGACTTCTTCTAAATTTGAAACTAGTTTTTCAGCTATTTCACTCTCAGGTGCCAATGCTATAACTGGCATATCTTCATCAATTAGTGCGAGTGGCCCATGTTTCAGTTCTCCAGCTGGGTATGCCTCCGCATGAATGTATGAAATTTCTTTAAGCTTTAAAGCGCCCTCTTTAGCAATGGGGTAAAAAATTCCTCTGCCTAGAAACAAGGCATTATCTTTGCTTGCAATTTCTGGAGCTATCTTCAATATTTCATCTTTTAATTTAAGGGTCTCACGAACAGTATCGGGCAATAACCTCATGCCTGTGATTACTCTTGTTCTTAATTTAGGATTAGCTTCCCTGCTTTTTGCCAATGATAATGCTAGAAGCATCAAAGCGGCTAGTTGTGTTGTAAATGCTTTAGTAGAAGCAACTCCAATTTCTGGGCCTGCATTAGTAAAAATAGAATATTCTGATTCTCTTGCAAGCGAGCTGGTTGGGACATTACATATGCTCAATGTAGATAAATAGCCCTTCTCTTTTGCGTATCTTAGTGCGGCGAGAGTGTCAGCAGTCTCTCCTGATTGAGAAATAGAAACCAACAGCGAGTCCTCATCGACATGAGGATTTCTATATCTATATTCTGAAGCATAATCTATTTGGGTGGGAAGTTCTGAGATTGAAGAAAACCAATTAGCCGCAACCCTTCCAGCATGAAGGCTTGTTCCACAAGCTACAATTTGTATTCTTTTAACCTTCTCAAACATTTCAGATGAACCGAGACCAAAAATATTATCGAGCACATCATCACCGCCAACTCTTCCATCAATGGTATTTAATATGGCTTCAGGTTGTTCGTAGATTTCTTTCTCCATAAAATGCTTAAAATTACCTTTAGAAGTTGCCTGACTAGAAATATCAATATTTGAAATCTCTCTTTCAACTTGTTTTTTTGAATCATCGTAAATCGAGTAGCTTTCTGATGAAATTTCTGCAACATCCCCATCCTCTAAAAAAATAAATTCATTTGTGAGCTGGGCAATTGCTAAAGGATCTGACGCAGCCAAAAACTCATCGGTGCCAATGCCTATCAGCAGGGGTGATTTGCTTCTTGCAATAGTTATATTTTGATCATTTTCTCTATCGATTGCTGCGATTGCATAAGCACCTTCAAGTCTTTCCGTTGTTAAATACATCGAATCCAGCATGCTGTTGTCTTTATTAAGAAAATACTCAAGCATATGAGCAATTAATTCTGAATCTGTTTCAGATAAAAAAAAGTATCCCTCTTTTTTAAGGAATTCTTTTAAGTTGAGATAATTTTCAATTATTCCATTGTGAACTATATAAACTCTATCATTGGACATATGAGGATGAGCATTTTCTTCTGATGGCTCACCATGAGTTGCCCATCTTGTGTGAGCAATACCTAACTTACTTTTTGGTTTCTCAGCTATCATTTTTTCCTCTAGTAACTTTACTTTACCTAGAGTTCTTAAATGCGCTATTTGATTGCTTTGATGAAGAGCAATTCCTGCCGAGTCATAGCCACGGTATTCCATTTTATGTAGTCCTTGGACAAGAAGTTTTCCAACATTTCGATTAGAAGCAGCAGCTATAATTCCACACATATTTTAGTCCTTCTTTTTAGACCAGTTTTCTTTATTATCTTGTTTAGACCGACCAATTCCAAGTGCGTTGTCTGGAACGTCTTTTGTAATTACTGATCCTGCTGCAACATATGCATTGGATCCAATAGTCACTGGTGCTACAAGTGAAGAATTTGTTCCTATGAAGCTGTTATCTCCAACTTTGGTTTGGTTTTTTTGTTTACCATCATAATTACAAGTAATTGTGCCTGCTCCAATGTTAGAATCTGATCCAATCTCAGCATCTCCTATATATGAAAAATGATTAGCTTTAGCACCTTTCCCAAGTTTTGATTTTTTTGTTTCAACAAAATTGCCAATTTTTGCATTATCATCAATGTGACTTCCTTCTCTAAGTCTTGCATATGGTCCAATAGAACAATTGTTGCCAATTTTTGATGAGACGACATGAGAGAAGGCTTCTATATTCGAGTCGTCCCCAATCTCAACGTCTTTAAGTATAGTATTAGGACCTATAGAAACATTATTTCCAAGAACAATGTCTCCATCAAGAATAACATTTACATCTATATGACAGTCTTTTCCAGCAGAGATGGTTCCTCTGACATCGACTCTAGATTTGTCTGAAAGAGTCACTCCCTTTTGCAATAAGTCTTTTGCGTTCATTCTTCTGTATATTTCCTCTAATTCTGATAACTCTGTTTTAGTGTTTGCCCCTTTGACTTCATCGCTGGATGCAACACAAGTTTCAATTTTATACCCTTTTGAAGAAATTATAGAAACTATATCTGTTAAATAGAACTCCCCAGCTGAATTATCGTTATTGATTTCTGATAATCCTTCTTCGAGAAGTGATTTGGGTCCACATAAAACGCCAGTAAATATTTCATTTATCTCTCTTTCTTTGTAATTTGCATCTTTTTCTTCAACGATAGATAAAGCATTTCCATCATTGTCTTTTTTTACCCTCCCATAACCATATGGATTGTCTAGAACGGTTGTGAGTATTGACAAACTGCTGTCTGATATTCCAATTAGTTTACGAAGAGTGTCCTCTTGAATCAAAGGAACGTCTCCGTACAAAACTAATACTATTGAGTCAGTACTTGCTTTTGTAATCCCGTATTTAACTGCATCAGCCGTTCCAATCGCTTTTGGTTGTTCGACTATACTTATCTCAAGAGCATATTCATCTGACTCTTTGATTACAGAGTCTTTATCAAAACCTACAACCAGAGTTATTTTTGTGGTTATTTTTCCTGCTGTAGAACAAATTTTCTGAAGCATAGAAGCTCCTCCAATCCTTTGAAGGGATTTTGCTCTATTTGATTTCATTCTTGAGCCCTCTCCAGCAGCAAGAATGACAGTATGAATTTTCACAATATAGGATCTAATATGTTGCTTGATTCTATTTTCACAATTTTTATATTTTGTTTATTTATTTTACTCACTTGTTTAACTTTTAAAATTAAGAATCATAATAGACGTCATAGGTATATTGCTTTTTTTGTTCTGTTCCTTTCATGAAGTCCTTTCTGTTAAAAATAAACATGAAGATTACACCAAGCCATTCTTTTACATGATTAAATAAGTTTAGATTGCTTACTTGATCATCTTCACGCCAGGTCAAAGGAAAAAACTTAAATTTTAATTTTTTTGCGACTGTATAAAACAAAAGATAATAATTGAATGTAAGCCCGTTTGGAAAGTCTAAGTAAAATTTACTTTTCAACATATCAACATTATATAAGTTTAAGCCAGCGCCCATATCTTTTATGAATCTTCTACAAATTACTGAGGCGATAAAATTTATGCATATGTTCCCGTATATCCTAAACTTTGAATATCCTTTAAGCTTCGAATCATGCATGAATCTTGAACCAAGAACACAATCCAATTCTTTATAGTCATCAGAACCAAATATAGGTAAAACATCATTTATGTCTCCCTGATCATCGCCATGTAAAACAACCAAGAATTCATAATTATTATCAACAGCATAATTGAAGGCAACTTTATGAGAACCGCCTAAATTATAATTATCTGAATTTTTAACTATAGTTGATGAAATACCATTTATCTTTTTTAATGCTTCTTTTGCTATAGCAACACCATTATCAGTACTGCCGTTATCAACAATTAAAATCTTGTCAAAGTTATTGCAAACATCATTATTTATTTTTTTTAGCACCCTGCCAATTTGTTGTTCACAGTTATACATTGGTATAAATATTATCTTTTTTTGTTGATCCATATTAAGTTTACTCTAGTAAAATTTGAATTTATTTGTCATTAAAAAATTCATGAAAAGGAAGTTTGCATAGAGTGAAGCTGGCAATACTAAAATCTTTGGAAATATAGGAGCTAGCTCTAAAGAGCCTGTTAAAAAAACGACTAAGAGAGATAATACATAGACTCTAAATATATTAAATATAATATATATGATGAACTTTGCTAGAAAAAACTTATTGTGATTAATAAAAATATGTTTTGCTGAAGAGAAATATACGAAGGATACTGCAAAAAAACCCGCAGCAATATTAGAAACAAAAACTGATATATTTAAATATATTAAAATTGAAAAAATTCCAAAATCTATTACAAAACCGAAGCCAGAAAATATAGTAAATCCAAATAACTTTATTGATTTTGCTTTATTAATTAAATCATTAACTAATAAATTCATATTTATTTTGATTTAAATTTTTACTAGTAGTTGTGTTCCGATTCTAATCTACCGTCACCACGATTAGTATCGTCATCAATTCTGATAACATCGTCGACCTCAGGGGTTGAAACTTCTTGAAGGATAATATCTGTAATAGCTATTACTCTATGCTTTTTGGGAGGTTCTACATTAAAAAAATCTCCTGCTTTCATTATAGTTTTTTCAACCACACCTGAGTCATTTTCAAGCCAAACCTCTGCCTCGCCTTCAATAATATAATTTGTTTCTAGTTTTTCATTATGGTACTGGTAGCTCGTCTTGGTACCTGCATTTATATAAATCCTTTTGTAACAATATCTATCATTTAACTCAAGCCACTCTTCCCTGCCCCACGGTTTATTAACTGTTTTCATAATGTTCAATAACCTCCATTAGTGATTCAATAATAACTTCCTTTATGTCTTCATGTTGACTAATTTGATCATAAATATTTCTATATTCATCCGTATCAAAATGATAATGCCCAGCAATGTTAACACATAAAAATTTATCCTCTGGAGTACTGTCTTTTAGCCATTTCTTCCATTTATTTCCTTTGTACACTAACTCAGCCCAAGGTGAATAATCTATTCCATAAGCCAAGCATTTGTTAAGAATAATTCCAGTTTGTATTACTCCATACTGAGGTGCAATATTCATAGCATCTGCAATACCTTTTCTTTTTGCTATTTCCTTAGAGGTCAAATAATCAGCATTATGTTCTTTAAATTTTAGGCCTTTTGAACGGATAAGAGACGAAACTTCGCGGCTAAAGTCTTCATTAAAATTACCAGCTTGATTGATTTCCATCACCCAACTTCCAGTTTGCACTACAAAAAAATCAGGATTACAAAAGGAGGTGAAATAATCTATTTCTTTCTCAATGTCAGACAGCGAATTAAAGGCAAAGTTATCACCCAAGTTCTCATCTGTTCCTATTTCTATTAGAATATCTTCATTAAGTTTTTTACAAAATTCGATAGCTTTTTTTGATTCTTCTAATTTCTCGTCATTAGTGCCCTTATGATGACAGAAATCAATATGTATTAAATCAAACCCATTTTTAATGTCTTCTTCAATCGTTTGATATGTATCTTTTAAATCATATTCTCCATTAAAGCCTGGACCACAATGATCTCTGCATAATAAGACGTCACTATTACTATATTTGTTGTTTAACGACTTGGTATAATCAACATAATTTTCAGTAGTCCACCCATTTACATATCCGCCAGAATGATCAATTTGATTTTTAGATGCGATGAGCATCACCTGCTTTCTGTTAAAATTTGAGAACCTATATACAGCCTCTATCGTTTCAGAGCTCATAGGACCTATGCCAAAACGTGCTGTTATATTTTTAGCCATATTTAACCCTTAAGTGAATTCAGGGGTCATTGTAGTATGAATCAAGCCTATTTCAAAGACTTGTGAATCATTGTCTTCCCAAGAAAAAACAGGAAATGATCAAAAGGATCATGATGAAGCGGCGACATATTTAAATATATAATTCCAGTTAAAACTTTTATCTTTTTTAAATCAAAACCATTGTCTAGTATAAACTTTTCAAAAACATCTTTTGCTTCCATCAAATTACTATTTATATCATATCCATAGAATACTTCATTGTTTGTCATTTCAAATGAAAATTTATTATTTTTTATAGATTGATAAGATAAATTCATGCCGCCATATAATTTTGATAAATCATAATAAATATCGCCATACTCAATTAGGCCAGCAAAGTCTTGTCTCCAATCAAGTATTTTGAATTCTCCATTATCTTGCGATAAAACATTATCAAATTGAAGATCGCCATGAAACCCACAAGGAATACCATCTGTTATATGATCCCAGTCTATTTTCGAGAATAATTCTTTTATAGAAGGAATATTTCTTCCGTTAATAATAGTTTCTTGATCAATTATTGAAGTTTTTTGGAAAAACTTTTCTAATCTCTGATTTGTTTTATCTATATAGAATTTTTTACAGGCGTCTTCAAAGACTTTCTTTTCATCTTCGCCTGATAGTGTTTTTTCAATCCAAAGTTTTTCCTTGCACCACTCTAGGAAATTTAAGAGAGTAGAGTCATTCAAAACATCATATAAGACATTTCCCTCTAATTTTTTATAGCTATAAAAATTCGGCGCGCTATTTTCAATTGTTGGAGTTAATCCAGAAAGAAGATTTGCTCTTTTTACTCTATTGTCTGAAATACTCTCATCTGCAAAGTATTTAATAACTCGATCTTTTACAAAATATAAGAACTCATCTCCTTTACTAAAATCAAATTTTTTCTCATCACCTGATAAGTGGCTATTTGTGATATTAAAATTCTCTAAGGTGCCTGTATCAAACCAAGTAAATCCAACAGGCTCTAGTTTGTGCTCCAGTAACGATTTGAATCCATTAGACACTTGTATTTCACCGCTTATTGGTTGAGTATTATTCTCAAGGGAGTCAAAAAAAATCAGATGGTCTTTTACACCAGCAAGGCCAATAAAAGCATACTTATTGTTTGTTATGATCTTATCGTCTATTTGTATTACTAAATTATCTTTTATTTTAACTGTGCAGTATTGTTCAGCATTTTTGACCGGAGAAATTCCAAACCAATTTTTATCGACATCAGGAATATCCTCAAGAACAATAGTGTCAGATGCAAAAAAAACAAATGGGCATTGAAGAAAATCTTTGCATGCTAGTAATGAATATCCTGGGCCTGAGCCAGGACCAATATATTTATCAATTTCTACATATGTAATATTGCTCTCTGGATGTGCAAGGTTTATGTAGTTTATTACTGTATCTTTTTTATGACCTACAGCTATTACGAATTCAGTATCTTGATCAAATTTTTCAATAATGTGAGAAATAACTGCCTTGAAATTTATTGGTAATATAGACTTGCTTACATTTTCAGATAAAGGGCCCATTCTGCTGCCAACACCAGCTGACAATATACATACTTTATATTTTTCCATTTTATTATTTAATTCCAAATTTATTTTTAATTTCTATGCATGCATCAAGTACCGCACCATGTGCAGACTCTGAGAGAGTAACAAAATCGGCTGCCTCTTTTGCCTCAAGTCTAGCATTATTTGGAGCTATGCCAAATAAACAATTTGCTAAAATCTTAGCATCATAATAACCATCAGCCATATATATTAATTTTGAAAAATTATATTTTTTATCAAGGTAGTTGTATCTTTCATCAGAGCTTACCAATGTAAGGTTGAAGCCCATGTCATCCACAATTCTTTTGCTCGATATTGGGAATCCTCTTTTGTCAGCAGTGATAAATTCAATTGGTATTTTTCCCTCAAGCATTTTTAACCCGTCGTTATCATGGGCTCCGAATATTTTATATTCTTTTCCGGCTTCAGAATAAAGAAATTGACCGTTTGTCATGACGCCATCGACATCTAAAACAAAAACAAGATCATCCATAATCAGCATCATCCAGAATAGAGTCTACTAGTTCTTGTGGAGCATCTTTGCCCGTATAAATTTTAAATTGCTCTGCTGCTTGGTATACACACATCTCTATTCCTCTAATAACATATTTTCCTTTTGCAGATGCAATTCTTATTAATTTTGACAAACGAGGATCTACAACAACATCCATAATAACTTCAAACCTATCAATTGTCTTCTCCGAAACAATCATTTGATTTTCATCACACATTCCAACAGAAGTTGTGTTTATTAACATATAGCCCTCTAGGCTGTTTAGCTTCTCCCATGGAAGAAATTTTACGTTAAGTTTCTTAGAAAGGTCTTCTGATGTTTTATTTGTTCTATTTACAATTGTTATATTTCCATCTAATTCTAAGATAGCATTTGCAACAGCTTTCGATACTCCTCCAGCCCCAATAATTAGCACTTCTTTGTTAGCTATATTAAAGCTTGATAGTGACTTTTTAGCTCCATATAAATCGGTATTAAATCCAGTTAGAAAACCATCACGATTCAAAATAGTATTTACAGCCCCAGTTTTTTTAGCAGACAAATCAAGATCATCAATAAAATCAATGACTCTTTCTTTTAAGGGCATAGAAACACTGCATCCTCTTATGTCCAATGATCTTACTGAGGTGATTACAGATTTTAATTCACTTACATCACTCACTTTTCTTGGTATATAAGACCAATTGAGGTCAAGAGCTTTATAGGCTTCATTATGAAAATATGCTCCAAAATTACCTGGGATTGATGCAATTGATATGCATATATTAGTATCTTTATTCATAATTTAATTTGATTTCTGCAAGAACACTTGCCCCATTGTCATCGATGACATTTTTTATTTTTAGTTTTTTATTATCAAAAAGCTCATTTAAGTTAAAGTTAATTTTTTTATTTTCGCCGATCATTTCAATAATAACATCTGATGCCCATGGCCAATTTGTTATTTGATTATCAAATTTTATGCCATCTAAATTTAAAATTTCATTAGGGCTTGATAGTTCTATAATTTTATTTGTCTCAATAAAATTTGGAATTAAGGTCCATCCAGTGAAAGGTCCACTTATGGTTCGTAATTTTTTGCCTTGACGTATTATTAGCTTAGAGGCATCACCACCTCGCAGTTTGATATAAAAATTCTTATATGCAACATTGCCTAGGTTTATTGATATATTGTTTTCTCCTATTTTGATATTTGAGTTGAAGCCATTTTCTATGACCGGGTTCTTTGCAACAAGATATTTTACGTTCTGCTCTAGCCAGTAGTCATTTGAATTGTTGTTCTTAACAAGCTCATTCCAAATAAAACCTCTTTTAGACGCTCCATGAGTTAAATAAAAATAATTTATAGCCTCTCCAATCCTATCTCCAGCCTCCGTTCCAGAAATATAAAGCACTCTTTCATCTGGAAGGCTTATGCTGAGCAATGTTTTTACTTGCTGCTCGTCTAAGAATACATTATCTAGAGTTTGATTTTCTTTAATTTTTTGATTTCCAGTAGATAAATTATTAATAAGGGTGCTGATTGAAAGAGAGAGAACCGCAATACTAATAAAAATTTTCAATATTGTAAGTTTATTGTTTGCAATGCTCTTAAATGCAATAATTTCTCTCATAAAATTAATATTATCTGCAATAAATATTTGACTTCCTGCAATGCCTATAAGTCCATATAAAAATATATAAAATATGGGTGAAATTCTATAAAGAATAGTAGAGCCTGCGTCGCCAGGAATATTTGGAGCTAGCAATGTGGACAAAAAAAGACCTGATAATATAACAACCATTATTAACAGATTTTTTTTATGTATTTTTTTTGTGAACAATAATCCTGTCAAAGCAAAAATAATTGCAAAAAGAATGCTCATATTTTGATTAAGAAAAAATAGGAAACTCTTTATACCCAGTAAATTCCTTGAAAACATATCTCCATATGAATTATTCATGTCATATAGTCCAGCCAGGGTTGTCTTTTCATCGATAAAACTAATATCAATCAAGAAGTAAAAAATAATTAAAGTAGCCGTCGACAAAAGCTGAAAAAGAATCTTTTTTGACAATCTATATTTTTTAAGAAATTCTTTTAAAAAAACAAAAGCAAAAGAAACGAGAATATAAATAATTCCTACAGTGTGGCTCATTGAAGCAAAAAACAAAGCAATAAAACTTATTATGGAATTTAAATAATAATTGCCTTTAATTACATGAAAAGACCAAGCTATTAAAGCAAATGAAAATGAAAACATGACATAATTTACTTGCAACATTCCATGGCCCATCATGCTCCAAGATATAAGAGAAAGAGTTGCGATTGCAGCTGGAATAATTCCAAAAAAACTTGTTAAAAAAAGTATTACAGAAAAACAAAGCAGCAAAACTCCTAATATGTCAGTTATTAATTTTGAATCTTCATAAGAAAAGCCAAACTTATTTATTGTTGCTATCAAATACGAATAAAGCGGATGATATGAAAAGAGAATTCTGTGCTCCTGTCTATCTGCAAACATCCCCTGATTATAATTATTGAAGTCTTGATTGGTTTGCTCATATAGATCATTAAGTCCTATGCATTTTGAATTAAAACAATTTGAAATGTTAGAGGCCTTAATAATTGCATGATAGGCGTCATCTGGGTCAGAAGGAATCTTTCTTTCGGATTCAGATAAAATAACAAAGGTCAGATGATATGCACAAAAAAAAGCCGTAACAGAAAATAAAAATAACTTGCCGGCGTCAATTTTATATAGCATTTTTACTGTTTATATGCAGATATTTCTGATATTTTTCCCTCTGTATCAACTTTGATTATATCTACTACTCTTAATTTTTCTTCATTATTGATTAAAACTTCAATAATACAAGTAGCTATAAGATCATGAATGTACATCTCGTTTATATTTACTGAAATTGTTTGAACGTTATTAAATATATTTTTATTTGCAGCCAAGACTTCCTTTTTTCCAATTGCTAAAATATCCCAATCTTTCAAAATAACTTCGTCTGAAAGGGCTTCTTCTAAACCATTTAAATCTTTGCTTGAAAAAATATTAAAATAATTAACTATGATTTCTTTCATTTATTTATAATCTAGAATTCTATTTCCTATTCTAGATGTAATATGTGTTTAAAAAAATTAAGTATAGATGCTTTATTGGTTTTTACGTAGTTTTTGAATGGTTTTTAATCTAGCAACAGCTTCAGCTAATTGAGCAGAGGCTTTTGCATAGTCAAGACTAGCGTCTTTATTTGCAAGCTCTTGTTCTGCAGCTTCTTTCGCTTTAAGGGCTTCAGACCCATCAAGACTATCAGCTCTTTCAGCTGTATCAGAGAGGACGGTTACCAGATCTGGCTGGACTTCTAAGAATCCTCCGGAACAAAAGAACGTCTCTTCTTCTGAGCCATTTTGAACTCTTACTGGTCCAGCTGCCAAACCAGTTAGTAGGGGCGTGTGTCCGGGGGCGATACCAAGCTCCCCAAGTGTTCCTGTTGCAAAAACCATTGTAGCTTCACCGGAATAGATTTCTTCACTTGAAGACACTATGTTAATTTTAATGGTGCTCATATATTATAAGGTTTTAGCCTTTTCTAGAGCCTCTTCAATAGTGCCAACCATATAAAAAGCTTGTTCCGGTAGATGATCATAGTCACCGTTTAGAATTCCTTTAAAGGCCTTGATGGTATCCTCTAATGAAACATATTTTCCAGGTGTGCCCGTAAATATTTCTGCAACGAAGAAAGGTTGTGATAAGAATCTTTGAGCCTTCCTTGCTCTTGCAACTAGGCCTTTGTCCTCTTCAGAGAGTTCGTCCATCCCAAGAATAGCGATTATATCTTTTAATTCGTTATATCTTTGAAGAATTTTTTGAACTCCTTGTGCAACTTGATAGTGATCATCTCCAACTACAAAAGGATCAAGCTGCCTGCTTGTTGAATCAAGAGGATCCACAGCAGGATAAATACCCAGCTCAGAAATTTGTCTTGAAAGAACAACCGTTGCATCCAAATGCGCAAAAGTTGTTGCAGGCGATGGATCAGTTAAGTCATCAGCAGGAACATAAACGGCTTGAATCGAAGTAATAGATCCTGTTTTTGTAGATGTGATTCTTTCTTGAAGGGCTCCCATTTCTTCAGCAAGTGTTGGTTGATATCCAACGGCTGATGGCATTCTCCCTAATAAAGCTGACACCTCAACACCTGCTAGAGTATAACGATAGATGTTGTCGATAAATAATAAGACATCTTTACCTTCGTCCCTAAAACTCTCAGCCATTGTTAGTCCTGTCAGTGCAACTCTTAGTCTGTTTCCTGGAGGCTCATTCATTTGTCCGTAAACCATTGCAACTTTAGACTCTCCAAGATTATCAATGTTCACTACTCCAGATTCCTGCATTTCATAATAAAAATCATTTCCTTCTCTTGTTCTTTCACCAACACCAGCAAA
>MDTC01120198.1_pt1 | contig 12311 bp, 10 predicted proteins | sample 811181 | NCBI WGS metagenome assembly MDTC01 (sample SAMN05326644, study PRJNA326480) | marine metagenome | isolation source: seawater | place: Pacific Ocean: North | collected 2011
GTAACTTAAAATATTTTTTCTAAATAAAATAGTCCGAAACCGATAATTTCGAAAATATATTTCCTACATACATACAGAAAGTATGCAAAAAGTATATAATTTATAGGTGATAAGAAGGAGTAAAGACTTTCCTCGTCGAAAACTGCCAGGGTTCGTGGGTATAGCTCAGAGCCTTATTAGATATTCTTGTTGATGCATAGAATGATTAGGAGGAGTGGTCTAGTGGGAAAAACATTATTTAAAAAAGTTTGGGACGCTCACCAAGTTAAGCAGATAGATGCCGAAAGATCTCAACTATTTATTGGTTTGCATTTGGTTCATGAAGTCACCAGTCCTCAGGCTTTTTCGATGCTTAAAGAACAGGGACTTAAGGTGAAGTATCCGGAACTTACCTTTGCTACTGTGGATCATATCGTGCCTACCCTTGACCAATCCAGACCACTAAAGGATGCTCGTGCCGAAGAAATGTTTCGTCATTTAAAAAGTAATACCCAAGAGCACGGGATTCGTTACTTTGACATTGGTTCTGGAAATCAGGGTATTGTTCATGTTATCGGACCTGAATTGGGCTTGACTCGCCCTGGTATGACGATTGTTTGTGGAGATAGCCATACGGCCACTCATGGTGCGTTTGGTGCCGTAGCTTTTGGGATTGGCACTAGTCAGGTTCGTGATGTCTTGGCAACGCAGACGTTGATTATGGAACCGTTAAAAGTAAGACGTATTCAACTTGATGGTGAGTTGTTAACAGGTGTTACCGCAAAAGATGTTATTCTGAAAATCATTCAATTATTGGGAGTTAAAGGTGGTCAAGGCTATGCCTATGAGTATTGTGGTGCGGTTGTTGATAACATGACAATGGATCAACGAATGACCCTTTGCAATATGTCAATTGAAGGTGGGGCACGCTGTGGTTATGTAAACCCAGACCAGACTACAATAGACTACCTTCAAGATCGGCAGTATAGCAAGAAGGCAATAGGCTGGGAGCAAACTTGTGACAAATGGCTAAGTTGGAAAAGTGATGAAGATGCTGTTTGGGATGATGTTGTTGTCATTGATTGTAGCACTATTGAGCCGACCGTTACCTGGGGGGTGAACCCTAGTCAGTCGATAAATATAGGTGGTAATATTCCGGTTCCTGCTCAACCAGAAGATGAGCTGGTTAATGATGCTCTAGCATATATGGGGTTTCAGCCGGGGGCGCTACTAAAAGAGCAAGCCATTGATGTAGCATTTATAGGTAGTTGTACCAATGGGCGCTTAGAAGATTTTCAGGAAGTAGCAGCTGTTTTAAAAGGTAAATCGGTGGCTTCAGGGGTGAAAGCATTAGCAGTTCCGGGTTCCGAACTGGTAGATCGTCAGGCACGTGCGGCTGGGATACATAAAATATTTGAGGATGCAGGCTTTGAGTGGAGAAAGCCTGGCTGTTCTATGTGTTTAGCTATGAATCCAGACCGATTGATTGGTGATCAGGTCGCCGTTTCCACATCTAATCGTAACTTTAAAGGTCGGCAGGGATCCAAAAATGGACGAACCTTGCTGATGTCTCCGTTAAGTGTTGCAGCCTCGGCTATAAAAGGTTTTGTGGCCGATCCAAGGGAGGTGTTTACATTATGAGTTACAAAATAAAGGAAGTTAAGGGTTCGGGTCTTTATGTGTCAGGTTCTGATATCGATACGGATCAGATTATACCAGGAAGATATCTTACATGTGTGACTTTTGATGAATTAGCTCCTGCTTTGTTTTATGATGCCCGCTATGATTCCGCCGGTAATTTAACTGACCACGCTTTAAATCTGCCTCAGGCAAAAACGGCTAAGGTATTAATAGGAGATCATAATTTTGGTTGTGGATCGTCGCGTGAGCATGCTCCTCAGGCCATCAAACGCTGGGGTTTTGAGGCTGTTATTGCAGGCTCCTTTGCTGAGATATTTCGTAGTAATTGTATTGCTATCGGTTTGCCATGTATTGAATTAGCTGATGAGCAACGAAAGGTTCTTCTCGATTTTGTTGGAGCAGAACCTACGTTGGAGTTAATGATAGACTTGGAACGGCAGCTGGTGATTGCCAATTCTGAGAAATTACCCTTTGTTATGAAAAATTCGATTAGGGAAGCTTTTACTCACGGTATTTGGGACCCACTGAATCAGCTCTTGGCTGCTCAGAGTGAAATCCGGGCCCTTGCCGAGAAACTAGGTTATGTCTGATTTTTGGGGGCTTCGGATGACCAAAAAATGAAGAGGGAATTAATCTAACATACTGTAATAATGAAAATAAATCTATTCCCACGACTCTGTATTTAATTAAGTTAATTTTTCTAACTGCTTAGCCGATAAGCCTCCCATCATTACGGCAGATTTACCGTATTTTATATCAATAATTTCAGTTAATTATATCAAAGGCCTTTGATTATGGACCGTAACCTAGCATTGGAGTTTGTTCGGGTAACCGAGGCAGCTGCCTTAGCCTGTGGACGTTGGATTGGTAGGGGGGATGAGAAGTCTGCAGATGCAGCGGCTGTGGAAACTATGCGTTCGGTTTTCGACAGTGTTGATGTGAACGGGACGATTGTCATTGGCGAGGGAGAGAGGGATGAAGCACCCATGTTGTATATAGGTGAAGTTGTTGGTTCGGCATCTGGTCCAGACATAGATATTGCTTGTGACCCATTGGAAGGTACATCCATTGTTGCTAATGGCGGCACTGAGGCTCTTGCTGTTATCGCTGCGGCAGAGCGTGGTAAATTCCTTCATGCCCCAGATACTTATATGGACAAAATTGCTGTTGGTCCGGGAGCTGCCGGGGTCATCGATATCAGAGAATCTCCTACCTGGAACATTGAGAAAGTTGCTGCTGCCTTGAAGAAGAAAGTTGAGGATATTGTTGTTATTTGTTTGGATCGTCCGCGACATCAAGAGCTGATTCGGGAAGTGCGTGAATCAGGTGCAATGATTAATCTGATATCTGATGGTGATGTTTCGGGTGCTATCGCTACGACTCGTAAACATGCAGGAGCAGATATACTTCTTGGTACGGGAGGGGCGCCGGAAGGTGTTCTAGCAGCAGCAGCATTGCGTTGCCTTGGGGGCGAAATTCAAGGTCGCTTGAATTTCCGAAATGATGAAGAGAAAATTAGAGCTCAGAAAATGGGTATAACCGATTTTAACAAAATATATGCTCATGAAGAGTTGGCCACTGGCCCTGTAATATTTGCAGCGACCGGAGTGACAAGGGGTAGTTTCCTCGATGGGGTTCAGTTCTTTGGTTCTAAGGCTACCAGTCATTCGATAGTTATGAGGTCTGAGACTGGCACTATAAGAGAAATTCGAAGCCGCCATATTTTATAGTTTTTAAATTGCTTTAAAGGGAGATTCAAATGTCTGTAGCCATTAAATTTGATGAAATTCCTCTTTTTGCTGAATTGGATCAAGAATGTCATGACAAAGTAAGAGAGTTATTTCATCCTTTATTATGTAAAAAAGAAGAGTATATCCTCAAATATGGTTATGATGTTCCGGGTATTTATGTTGTTGTGCGGGGAAAGGTTACTGTGCAAACAGAAAATCTCAAAATGCTGGCCGAACTGGGTCCCGGATCGAGTTTTGGTGAAATGTCTCTTATAGAAAGAAATATGAGGGCATCTGCCTCGGTAAAAGCAACATCGGATCCACTGGAATTAATGTTTTGTAAGAAAGAACAGTTTATGGACCTGATTCGTTCCGATCAGGAATTTGCTAATAGTTTTTACAAATGTGTCTCCTCAGTACTTTCTTCCCGATTGCGCTCTGCAAACCGTACTGTAAGCGAAGAGATTGCGAAGGGAATGGCGTATATTTCTAAAATGATCGAGGAAAACAATATTGAATCAAAGTTGATGCAGACTCAGCAGGATCTCAATACCACTGGTGACTCGATTGTAAGTAAATTGGTACATGTTATGCCGCGTTTGGATGATCTTCAGAAAAACCATGATGACATATCTGAAAAAGTTGAAGATCTGAAAGGAAAGCTGGAAGATGTTTTTTTAATTGAGTCTCAAAAATTTGATCGTATTTCTCAGCAAATGGGGCTGATTATGCAGATATTTGAGAACGTCTATAGGGCGGTCAATGGTGCCGAACAACTGGGTTTGCGTGGAGATGCTTTCCTGTTCCATAAAGTTGATGATAATGGTGACAAGGCCGCTTAGTTTTTCATCTAAAAGTGGCGAGACTAATGTCTCACCACTCTAACATGTTTCTCATTTTTGACTGTCGACTAAAAACCATTCGAAAGCTCTTGATGGAGCAACTAATTTGCAGTAATGCATACCTGCCACTAATGGGCTGTCGACGGCAGTTCTTAAAGCTCCGGACCTGACAATAGTTACTTCGCCATCATTTTCTATTGTTGCCTTAGATGCTAACCATAGAGGTCCAGCATTTCTAGCTCTATCTTCACCAAAGCTGATTTTTTTACCCCATTTTTCCCAGGATTCATATTGTTCAGAATTTAGTAGAGACTTTGCTAAATCAAAGGTAGCCCTATTAACATCAGCGCATGAAAGTTGACTTTTTGATTCAACAGATAATGCTTGAGCGATTGCTTCATGAGATTTCATCTTACAGGCAATTGCGCTTGGTGCTGCTGGTGTCGTGGACTCATCCATTAGGTTTGTGTGATAAGAGGCTCGATAGGATAATCTAAGTTCCAGGCGGGTTAGGGAGGGTTTAGATGATACGAATTCAACGTAATTAGGGGCGTAGTCATCCTGAATGACCTCGAATTCAGCGTATTCGGCATCATTAACGTTACCTATAATTTTTTGTGCAAATAAACAATGATCTTTGTCTGCTAGTTGCATTTGGTAATAGCCAGATAACCATTGCTTAGTATCTTTCTCGGAAGACTTTAGAATATTAACTTTAGTATCTATGATGGTCTCATCAGATTCATTGGAGGAATTAAGAGTTATAAAAGCATCGATCAGCGCAATAATTTTCTCGCGACTTTTTTGTAAACTTGAATCCGTTTCAAGGTCGCCTTCCTGAAAAAAACCATCAGAAAAATGTGCATGTTTCGCACCTGAAACCAAGTGTACTGATTTTCTTTGGATGCGATAAGGATGCTCTGTACTCTTATCCATCATTTCTGCTTTAGCTAGTTCCCGTGCAATAAAAGAAGCTCTCGTGAGCCCGTCTCTTGTTCCACCTATTGTTAGTACAGGGGTAGGAAATTCAGATAATTGCTGATTCCCGGCTACTTTCGATTGAGGTAAGTAGGAGGCTAGATGAATCAATCCACCGAGTTTAAGCTCTTTAACAGCAGGAGCAGCCATGATACCGCCTAGAGAATGACCGGCTACAAATACTTGTTGATCTACAAATGTTTGGCCTTTCTCAGCGACGAGTTGGCGAACCCATTTGATTTTTCCAGTCATTTGAATAGGGTTAGGAAAGTTACCGGGGAAATCAGTAATGGCAATCCAGATATTCTGCGAAGATTGACTTATGATCTTTTTTCCTAAGTCTACATAACTTTCTGGTCCTAGGTTAGCTCCAGGTACAATGACCAGAAGAACAGGTCCTTTTTTGTTGGAGCTGCCTTCAAGGATAATATGTTCACGGCCAAAAATATTGTTAGTTTTGCTATTAATTTGCTTTTTACAACCAGTCACGGTCAAAAATGAGAGGATTAAGGGGAGTAAAATTAGCTTCATTAAAATTAACCTTCAATATGATTAGTAATTAGTTTCATTGCAATCTTAGTGGTATTTTTTTGAATCATTTCTAGGATAGTCGTTCTTTTTCTATTTGGTAAATTCCGACTTGATCCAGTAAATAAGCAAAATAGGTGCCAGATTATTTTATACTATTTCAGGAGGTTACAAATATTTATTGTGGATAAGGGGTAGGCAGTGTCGATTCTTATTAGTACAAATCATTTAGTTTGCTTCATGTTTGTCAAAGTGTTTTATTGATATAACAGATATTGAATTTATTGCACGATACCATTTTCAATATCTTGTTTTAATTGTGTGTACTCATGATGATGGTTGATATTTGCCATAACTTTTTTTGACGGTGGTTCCATAAGGTTTATAGATGAATTAATCAGGACTTTGCGTGGGCAGTAGTTCCCATTAGCCATAAATTCGTATAGCCGTATTTTTGCTTTAGGTTCATAGATGGCACATAAGGGTTCCGGGAGGTCGTTGTCTATACTGCGAAAACATGATGCGAATTTATATGGATCTCGATGATCCATAATTGCAGCAATAGCCTTAGCATTTAGATAAGGAAGGTCACAAGCTATAACTAGCCATGCTGCTCCTGGATGAGTTTCCATAGCCGATAGTATACCACCCATAGGTCCAAATCCCTTAAAACGATCATGGATTTGAGGTAAATTATTGATGGTTGAATCGGTCCATTGATGCTCTCTACATGACAGATAACTTTGTTTACAAAACGGCTGTAATAATTCTAAAGAGTGCTCAGCCTGAGTTTTACCAAAATAATTTATCATTGCTTTATCGTGGTTCATTCTTTGGCTTAACCCCCCAGCCAAAACTAATCCATATAAAGGTGTTTTTTGCATTTTTTCTCGTAAATGAGAAACAATGAAAGCGTTGATTTCAACAATACAATCTCTCCTAAAATAGGGCTTGTCCAGATCCATATGATCTTCTTGTCCTATATAAGCAATGACATTTTCGAAAAGGCCTTTTTCGATTTGCGGTAGGATTTCTTTGTGCTTGTCGATCATCATTATCTTTTCACAAGAACTATTTTTATAGCCCTCGAGGAAAATAAAATCGCAATCGAGGAATGCGGCTTTTTGTTCATGAAACCTAGGTTGACCCTGGTGGATACAAGCCGTATGTCCTGCATCAGATATCATGACCTGTGAAGCCCCGCTTTGCCAGATGGTATTGGTGTCTTTGCCTTCTTTATCCATTTCAAAACGATGGGCATCATGTTTCATATAACCAATGACATGGTCCTTTTTCATCCTTTGGATAAGACGGCTAATCAGAGTTGTTTTGCCGGCATTCGAATGCCCGCAGAAAGCTATTTGTAGAGGGTGAAAGGAATTATTTCTTTTTGATTTCACTTTTACCTCCTTTTTTTTCTACGACTTCTGTTGCTGTGATGATCATATCCTGACTAAGTGCCTTACACATATCATATATAGTTAAAGCTGCAATGTTAGCCCCAGTAAGTGCTTCCATTTCCACCCCGGTTTTATTTTGACATTGGACGGTACACTCTATCACAACATGATTTTTCTGATCGGGGAAAATATTAAATTTGCAACCTTCGAGAGGAATGGGATGACAGAAAGGTATTAATTCATGTGTTTTTTTTGCTGCCATTGTTCCAGCTATGATTGCTGTATTGAAAACTGGACCTTTTTTACTTTCAATTTCACCATTTTTGATTAGATTAAAAATGACATCTGGTAGATATATTTGACTTCTAGCTGTGGCCGAGCGCTGAGTAATGGCTTTGTCACTTATGGTGACCATAGTCGGTCGATTATTTTGGTCTACGTGTGTTAGCACTTTAGCCTCCGATTTGATTCATATCTTGTTCTATTTCTTTGATGCGGCCGGTTGGTTTCATTGCCAATAATTTTGAGAAGAATGATGGATATTCATCTATTGATATATCTCTGATGTTAATGCCATTTTGTGACATCAAGCAGGCTCTTAGAAAACCATCTGCTGATAACCGCCATCGGGAACAGCTGCCGCAAAAAGGCTGAGATTCAGATGCTATAAACCCAATTTGAGCCCCTTTGGGAGTGAGGAAGTTGAAAGAGGTTGCATCCATTTCCATTTGAACAGGATTTAATTCGTAATGATTTTTGATGATTTTAATACAGTCGTTTGCAGAGATAAACATATCATTTTGTGGATTACACGCTTGACCAATTCTCATTACTTCTAAGAAACGCACTTCAATGCCTGATGTCTCAGAAAATTTGACGAAGTCTATAATTTCGTCATCATTAATACCCTTCATTAAAACTACGTTTAACTTGAGGTTGAATTCCATTTCTCTTGCCTGAATAATAGACTTATAAACATTATCAAAAGATTGGGTGCGTGTGATCGTATTAAATCTTTCTTCTCTGAGGCTATCTAAGCTAATGTTAATATGCATACAGTTAGTTGCTTTAAGAAAATCTAGATGTTTTGATAGGAGCATTCCATTTGTAGTTAAACCGACTTTTTTTATCGGTAACTTTGTAAGGCGAGTCATGATATCTCTAAAATCTCTTCTTAGAGTAGGTTCGCCCCCAGTAACTCGTACTTGCTCGATGCCATGATTTGTTAGGACGCGGCAAATCGTCTCAATTTGCTCACCTGTTAACCACTTTGCAGGCTGCATAAACTTTGCGTCTATCGGCATACAATAAAAACATCTAAAGTTGCAGGCATCTAGTAAGCTAATTCTTAGCTTGCGTATTTTTCTTCCGTGATTATCAATTAAAGAACTATTCATTTACTTCCCCACAAAAATAGAGGGTAGCATTCTCCTGAGCGATATACTTTTTGTTCTGCTGGCAGTTCTAGAAACCCGTCTGTTCTTGCTAACGATACGAAATCGCCTGAACCATTGTTTTTAGTGGGCGTTGCATGTATCGATGCATCGCTACAATATTCAATAGTTACTGGAGCAAATAGGCACATCTCTTTATTAAATTTTATGTCTTTGGTGAGGCGCCCATATGGTTGATGCTTTTTAAGCGGAAAACCTGCTTGCTGATATAAGCTGGTTAAAACGTAACGATGTAGCGTTATGAGAGCCGAGACAGGATTCCCAGGCAATCCAAAAACTAACTGATTGTTCCTGCCAATACCGAACCACATCGGTTTACCAGGTTTTTGACGTATTTTGTGAAAAATTTCTCTGACTTTGAGATCAGACAGGATTTCTGGGACGTAATCAAATTTTCCCATTGATACTCCACCAGATAGTATGATGACGTCATGTGCTGCCAGCAACTTATCAAGTTCTGTATAAAGTATATTCTTGTTATCTGGTAAATGCAGAGTCGTAACATGATCAAAACCATGCTGTTTAAGTGCTGTGTAGATACCATAGATATTTGAGCGTCTAATCTGATGAGGTTGGGGGGGGTGTTCAATCTCGATCAGCTCATCTCCAGTTGAAACAACTGCAATCCTCGGATAAATGGGAGCTTTGAATTTATTTTTTCCCACAGAAGCAGCAATAGCAACTTGAGGTGAATGCATTCTGGTGCCTGCAGTTACCAGTAGATCTCCTGTTTGCGAGTCCGCACCCTTAGGGTGTACATTTAGCATAGGCTCGATAACTAGGTTATCGCTGATTGTGGCTTGATTTTTGTTGATAGATAGATCTTCATAGCGGATCACGCAGTTGCACCCTTCTGGCAACACGGCCCCTGTCATCACCTCTATACAGGCCTTTCTGTCATTTAACTTTTTTTGGGGTTCTCCTGCTTGCTGGCATTCTGCAATGGGAAAGGTTCTTATACCAGAAACCCAGCTAGCTGAATCTATGGCAATACCGTCCATAGCCACTCTATTGAAAGGCGGTAGTGGACGATCAGCAGTTAGTGCTTCGTGAAGAATCGTGTTTTTTACATCTTCCAAATTGATGTTATGGAATTTAGGCGCAGGCATATTTTTGATAATCAGCTTGATAGCTTCATCAACTGTAATCATACGGGTCCTTTCCAAATACGGGAGGCTAGAGACTTTCATCGTCTAAACCGGCAAATAACAAAATATTTGCGGTTCAGTGATCTTATTATTTTAAAACTTAGACCATCTGAACTTCGGATCGTTGCTTATGATATTTCACTTTTTTATGCTATTTCCTGGTATTATATCCCTTTAATGGCGGATAGGTTGAAATAACAATGACACTGATATTTACCAAGGTTGTATTTAAATTGATATCAATTAGAGTAAATTATTTCTTTAATTGGTTTTTTTTTTTATCCCGTCGAAGAGGCTTATAATATTTGGATTGATTCAGTTGAGTTGGCGCCAAAATAGCGGGTTTATTTTTTTGCCTTAGCCTATTTGGTGTGCAGTTTTGTTAATTTACTTGGAAATATTTTCATTGTTATAGTCGATTCTGAGGACATCTTCCGCTTCGAGTCTTGCAGCAAAATTAAATCGTCATAGGAAGATGATCGATATTCACTGACAGCAGGTCAAAGTTTCGAAGATCTGGTAACCAAAAGACTTATTTTTGGAACATCCAATTCATAGGTCTGATTTTTCGAGGCCAAGCATCTTTAGCTAATTCGACAGTGTCTGTGCCATCTTGCAATCTGCACATATACCTATCAACACTAGCTTTATGAGCTCTATGTACAGTATTTAGCGCTCTAATGCGTAAATTTTTTGTGATTGTTCGGCTTGTAGCAATTTCCTGGTAAAGATAAAATGAAGGTCGTCGGGTCCGTTTCAGTTCTTGAGTTTTCCGGTTAACCTCGATAACCCCGAATTTAGGGCAATAACCATCTGACCATTCCCAATTATCGGAAAGTGTCCAAAGCACATAACCGAAGATCGGAACACCTTCTTTTTGTGCTTCGGAAATAGCCATCAAATGTTCAATGAGATATGCAGGTCTAATAATATCAGTGTCGTCTGAGATACCATTTTCCGTTATGATAATTGGAACAGGGGCTTTACTACTTTTAGTTTCAGGATCGATATTATAACGTTGATGAAAATCTTTGAGTAATTGGTAGAGCCCATTTGGGTTAACCGCTCGACCGGATTCACTGAATTCTAGGTCATCAGCAATACCAACTGATGTAGCTTGAATTCTCTCCTCACCATAATAATTGAGTCCTAGAAAATCGATATGATCTTTAGTTTTATCGATAAATCGGTAATTCATAATATCGATTGTTTTTCTGCGTATATATCTTGCGATAATGTCACTTGCGGTATGATACCCGATATTGTGTGCTATACCTACCGGTGCATCAGTGATTTTTTTTAAGTCACTGTATACTGCATTATGCGCAGCTATCATTTGATCCATGGCTTTGATGATTGCACCAGTGCCGGTCGTAAAAGCTAAAGTTATATTGGTCCAATTCATCCCGCCGCCAGGAGGCCATACTCCTGCCCCATGGCTGAGTGTAGCGAAGACAGCTGGTTCATTGAAGATTACCCAGTAGTCTACTTGCTTATTAAAAAATGCTCCGGCATCCTGGGAAAATACTTGAAAATATTTGAGAGCATTTTCATTGGTCCAGCCACCATCTTTTGATAGCCATTTAGGCATCGAATGGTGATATAGAGTTAACATGACTTTCATACCACGGTCTTTTACCATCTGAATGATTTCCTGGTACCGTTGCACTGCATCAAGATTTGAAATACTACCATCGCAGAGGCGGTCCTTGGTCCTCCCGCATAGTTTCGTCCCTGGTTTGTTGGGAACCAATCGTCCCCAATCAATTCCTAAGCGGAATACAGAGACTCCCAGTTCTTTAGCCAGCTCTATTTCGACTTCAGGTTTGCTCCAAAAGTTTAATCTTACTTCTGGTTGTGGTGCATCATTCCATGATTTTACATTCCACTTATTGTCTTTTCTTTTTGTTTTGGCGAAATCTAACCATATATCGTCTAGGTTGTCTTCTACATGGGCTGGAGCTGTTGCTACACCGAAAAAGAAGTCCTTATTGAAGGTAGCTCCTTCAACTTTTTTCATATTGATACCTTCATCTAGGGTGGCTGAATTCTTAGTTTTACAGCCGTTACCGAGGATCATGATGCCCAAAAGTGATATTGCATATAGTTTCATGGTTAGCCTCAAATATGTACTTAAGTCATTATTTTAGGTGTCGGTGACTATAGTAAATTTGAGAGGTAAAAATTTTCCTACTAATGCTATTAAAATGGTGGAATCGTACTTTTCAGTCTAATTGATACCATTTTCTTATAGCTATGATTAGTACTTACAATTTTTTATAACTTTATTTCTAAGGTCGGTAATAATCTCAATATGATTATTTTGAGCATATCTTTCATGTTAATCTATATATTTTGCTTGAAATATATCTGGGGCATCATAAAATATTTAGTATGCTTTGAAGGGTTATCAAGTGGAGATTTGTAAAATGCCGAAAATTAAAAAAAAAATTAAAGGCAGCGCTAAAGTTCTTCAGTCCAGCTTAAAAAAAGATAAAAAAAAAGATAAAAAAAAGGTAGTTAAGAAGAAGGTGGCCAAGAAGAAGGTGGCCAAGAAGAAGGTGACCAAGAAGAAGGTGACCAAGAAGAAGGTGACCAAGAAGAAGGTGAC
>MDTC01009087.1_pt1 | contig 12310 bp, 9 predicted proteins | sample 811181 | NCBI WGS metagenome assembly MDTC01 (sample SAMN05326644, study PRJNA326480) | marine metagenome | isolation source: seawater | place: Pacific Ocean: North | collected 2011
TACAATATGTGGTTAGTTCATCTGGGCGACCTTCCGATATATTAACTCAGGCAGAGTGTCAGGCATATGGACAATTACCTGGAAAAACATATTCAAGTGATTCTGTCGCCCCCGCATGGTGTGAAAATAAATGCCACGTAGAAGGTGGACGTCATGATTCTGTTGATTCTGGTTGTAGGCAGCTTGGTATTGATAGATGTAATGAATCATGGGCATGTGTCTATGGAAATTTAGAGGATGGTTCATGTAATTTATCTCAGGGGAATACTTGTACTTGGCAGAATGGGCAGTGTTTAATGGCGGGGGGACAACGTCCGGTAGAAAATTGCCCAACTTGTATTCCCGAACCTCAAGGATGTTTTATGAATACAAATGAATTAGTATATTATAATTCTGGCGAATCTAATATTGAGTGTAGTAATGATTTGAGATGTATTACTAAATCAAATGATGTGGGGGGCGATAGTGGGAATTCTGGAAATGTTAATGATGGTGCTGCTGATGGTGCTTCTACTGGTGATGGTGCTATTCCTCAAAGTCCAGGACTAATACAATTGGTTAATAAATCTTGCGCGTGGAGCCATACAATACCAAATAAAAAAGCATCTCTCGCCCATAATAATAATACTCCTGGAAGTGCGGGGAAAAAAGATACATTAGAAGAATGTATAGTTGCTTGTAGTGACAGTGTTCAAAATGCCGATGGAACTACAGGTCCATCTGGTTCTGTTTTATATTATACTGATCAACATGATAATGTTGATCTACGAAAAGAATGTTCATGTAGAACGAGAGGGTGTTTAGATGACGCACTTGTAAGTTCATCTGAAATGGTTGGTGCTATTGTTTCAGAGACTGTAAATAAAGATTGTAGTGGAAAAACTGATGCAAACCCCAATTGTCCACACTGGGGAGATTCGGATACAATGTTAACTGATAGTAATGGGGGTCAATCTCCAAATAAATGCGAACAGTTAGGAAGTTATATGGAAACTGCCTGTCCTTTATCAAATTGTTTATATTGTTCTAGTGGAGAGGCTGCTTCACAAGTTATCGATGATACTACTCCCTCTTCTGGTGGAGGTGATTCTGATGCTGCATCTACAGGTGATAGTGATAACTCAGGAAATTGTCCAAATTCTTCACCTGAATCTTGTACTGAAAACCCATATTACCTTAATACTTTTGAAGAACCTTTAACAGGGTGGTGTAAAGGTCCAGATGTATTATGTACTTCTGAAACATGTCCTTGGTGTAATCCTCCAAATTGTAATCCAAATGAGATAAAAAAGAGCGATACACGTCAATATTATAATACTACGGTAAATGAGAATCAGTGTAGACAAACCTGTATAGATGTCGGTAATAAGTGTCAGGGTTATACTTGGAGAGATAATACCCACAATCTTGGAGAACAATGTACTCTACATGGCATGGATCTTTCTGAACAAATATTGGAAGCAACAACGCCGGGAGAAGAGTGGTTGAGTGGTGGCGGAACATGTGACCGTATAACATGTAGCGCTACATGTTTAACTCAATCGTCCCATTGTGAAGGAACTGACCGAGCAGACATTCAAGCATATAAATGTTATTTAAAAACTAGGACTGATCAACCGCAATCCGAACCTTCTACTGATGCTTTATATCCGAGAATAAGTACTGGGACATGTGAAACACCCATTACAACAAACGAAGAATGTATCGCTGCTGCTACTGCACAAGGATTAGACCCTCCGATGTGGCCTGGTTCTCCGAGCGAAAATAGTAATTACCCGACTGGATGTAGTATTCCACATGGAACGAAAGCACACTTTAATACGAGGACAACTCTAGTTGATTGTGGTGGAGGTCCTGCGAATGCCGATTGTTTGTGTTCTTCTACTCAAGCATTTACTAATTATGAAAATAGTGAGGAAAGTAAAGAGAATAAAGATCAATGGAACGGATGTGTTTTTATTATAATAATGATACTATTATCGTTAATTATATTTAATTGTAAAAAGAAATAATTTATTAAAGAAAAAAAAATATACACGTATATTATAAATATGTCTAATTGTGAATCTAGTTCAGACTGTGGGGCTGGAAAAATATGTGACCTTTCTACTAAACAATGTACTACTCTTGTCCATTCAAATATAGATCAACCGCCTAATTGGTGTCAAGATAAGTTATGTCAAGTGAAGACGGTAGATGGAAATGATTTTGTTAGTTCAGAGCAACACGAAGATCCATGTCGGCGGATGAATAATCGAGAAGCGTGTGAAAATGTTTGGGTTAAAGTTCCTGGAAATGAAAGTCAAAGTATTCGTGAAACATCTAAAGAATGTATTTGGAATCCTAATTTTGGAAATGGATTATGTGAGACACCTCAAGATGGAGGACGTGATTCACATCCTTTATGTCCGAGTACTGAATGTAATTATGCAAGTATTTCCCCTATATCTGGTTGTAAGGAAGATTGGGCAACAAATTACATGGCAATTGCTACTGAGAATGACCCCACTATGTGTGAATTAGCTGGTTGTATGAGTGAACGGTCAGAAAATTATAATGAAAACGCAACTGAAGATGATGGAAGCTGTGTAATTAGGGGATGTACTGATGAAGAAGCATCTAATTACGATGCTGAAGCAACTATTAATGATGAGTCATGTGAATATCCCCCATTTATATTAAGGTCTGATGATAGTGATGGATTCCGCAACTTTAATTTGATAGAGGGTAATACTAACGCAGGTGGAACAAATAATACGAATGTAAATGACAACACTGAACAAGCTGGTAATGTCGAATATAGTAATTCTGCTAACTTTATTGCTTGTGTTGACACCGTGCTCGAGAATTATATTTTTGAGAATGGAAATCCACCCGAGGGGGAACCAGGATGGAATACCCTTAACCAAGAGCAACAGTTTCAGAAGCTAAAAGAATATCGTGAACATCGACGGAAGGGTCCAAATGAAGATATTTGTAAGAGGGTTATAAGCTCTCGGGGGGAACTAAGTATAGTTAATTCTGCCAATTGGAGTATGGACGAAGATGGTTATCAAATATGGACCGTAGAAAAAACTGGAAAATATAAAGTTGAGGCTTGGGGGGCAGATGGCGGGAAAAGACCCCATTCCTCAGAAGCATCCACAGTCCCCGGAGGTCAAGGGGCAAAAGCAGAAGGAGTATTTAATTTTACTGCGGGCGATCAATATTGGATTGCTGTTGGTGTTGGGGGAGATGAGAGACAAGCTGGTTCAGGATGTGGATCAGGGGGAGGGGGGGGATCTTGGTTTATAAAGAAAAAGGTTGGTGATGAAATAAATAATTCTAAAGACGATGTTGATGAAAATGATATTATATTGATTGCTGGCGGTGGCGGCGGTGCTTCATCTGGCCATAAAACCGGCAGCCAGTCCAGATATACTGCTACAGAAGAGGATTGTCCGACAGGTTCCTTCGGACGTACCGGGAGCCCAGGGAATAACCTTCAATGCTATAATTTTGGTGAGCCAGGTGGGAATCAACCAACGACGTTTAATTTAAACGCACATTCTTCAAATGGAACATATAATAATGGGGGAGGAGGAGGATTAAAGAAAAAGGGTAGAGGAGCTGGACATGGTACTCCGGCGAGTGGAACAAAACCAAGTCATAGTGCCGGGGGTGAGTCTTTTACTGGTGGTTTAGCTGGAGGAATAGGTGGATATTGGAGCAGCGGCTGCGGCACGGGATCTACAAATAAAGGTTGTGGTCAACTACCTTTGAGAGGAGCCCTTACAGGTGGTTGTGAAGGAGATGGTGGATTTGGTGGTGGGGGAGGTGGTGGTGCCCATACAGGAGGAGGTGGTGGAGGATTAACTGGTGGTAATGGTGGTATTATATGGGGTAAACATTCTGGTGGCGGAACATCATACGTTTCTAATGAAGTAGAATCTGGTACTAAAATAATAACTGTTAAACCATCAGGAGATAACCTTAAACCTAGTACTGAGGGAAAACATGGATTCGTAAGAATAACTGAAGTAGATGTATCCCCATTTGAAAATATGAATGGTAATGGTAATGGTAATGTTAATGGTAATAATGGTAATAATGGTAATAATGGTAATAATGGTAATAATGGTAATGTTAATGGTAATAATGGTATTAATGGCAATGGTAATGGCAATGGTAATGGCAATGGTGCTGATGATACCGACAATTCTAATATAATGATAATTGGGATAATTGTATTAATATTATTAGTATTACTTGGTATTAATTGTAAAAAAAAATAAAGTATAATATATAAATGCCTAGAAGAAGTATGAAAAAAAGAGGGGGGGGTGGTGAAATAACACCTGCTAAAGCCGTGCCTGCGGCTGCTGCGACCACACCTGGTAAAGGTGGTCCAGCACCATCCGGATCATCAAAAACAATGATGATTTTTATGGTTGTATTGGGCCTTGCTTTGACTGGAGTTGCTGTATATGTATATATGAATCTTGATTATATATTATGTAGAAGTAGAGGAAGTGGACATGATTTCTGTAATTCTAAAGTTGATACAATGGGTAAAAACGAAGACCGAGCTAGAAGAAGGGCCCAAGCAAAATAATTTATCTTTTATTAAGAAAATTTAATGATGATACTATATTACATTATTAATTATTATCATAATATATACTTGTGATGATAATTCGTATTTATTGTTTTTCCACTAATTATTAATTATATGTATATAATTAATAGTTAATATATATTGAATTAAAGAATAATGTTTATAAAATAAAATGCTGTATTAATATAAATGAGTGATGGTTTAACGTTTTCGGAATATCATACTAATTTGAGGAATACTGGATTATTTATTACAATAGCATTTGGAACTATGGGTTATTCTGAGAAATTTAGTAATAAACTGTATAGGAGGTCATTAATATTTGTAAGCTTAATATTTTTGATAATATCGGGTTTATTAAGTTTAAATTTAATGATAAGCGATGATGATAAACGTGACATAAAATTATCTATAATTCCTAAGATATTATTCGGGTTAACTATTTTATTATTTTTAATGGGAATACGATTATTGATAAAATAAATATGTATAATAAAATATAATGAGTGAATTACGGGTATATAAAAAGGATTCCAAACAGTATGAATTATATAGAGAAATGCATGAGAATCAAGACTTACGATATGTTAAAAATAAATATTTGGAATATGAAGAATTGGATAATTGTGAGATGTCAATAAAAATAGCATTATCCTTATTAGATAATTTTATTGATCCAAGTGATCCTGATTTAGATGTTCCAAATTCTATACATGCTTATCAAACTGCTGAAAGAATAAGGAAAAAGTATCCCGATAATAAAGAATTACAAATAGTTGGTTTAATTCATGATTTAGGAAAAGTTTTATTTTCTTTAGATGAACCTCAATGGGCTGTAGTTGGCGATACTTATGTTGTTGGTTGTGAATTTCCAAAATCAATAGTTTGTTATGAAACATTGGAAAAAAATAGAGATTATGGCAAATATGATAAAAATGGAATATATGAGGAAGGTTGTGGTTTAGATAAATTATATATAACATTTGGACACGACGAATATTTATACAGAGTCTTACAAGTAAACAAAGATAAACATAACATTTCTCAAGAAAGTATGGATATAATAAGATATCATTCATTTTATCCATGGCATAGTGAAAATGAATATTTTCAATTTATGAAAGAGACTGATAAGAAAATATTAAAAAATGTGATTGATTTTAATAATTTTGATTTATATTCAAAGGAAGACGATACTGATATAACTGATGAAGTTAAAAAATATTATGATAATATATTAGATGAATATTTTAATGGTGAGTTAAAATGGTAAGTATTTAAAAGGTAAATACTATAATAAATAAAAAATGGAAAATATAACTTCTTTTATGGATATAACTGATGGTTCTATGGATGGATCAGCCGGGTTTGATTGCGAAGATTTAACTAATAATGGATTATATGTTATTTTTATAGGATATTTATATCCTATGTTATCACCTACAATACGGGCATATATGAAGGATATGTTAGTAAGTATTAAGAATGTTGGAAAAGTAACGGGTCAGGTGGTTAGTTTAACTGAGTTTGGATTTACTAAATTACAGGATATTAAGAGTAATAAAGATATGGTTGATTTTATAAGTAGAGTTTGTAAGAATAAGGATCTAAATGTATTACAAAAACAAATGATTGATTGTGCTTGGTCTTTCAGTGGTGATACTGATAATGGAAAAAAAGAAAATATGGAGCAAAGTTGGAAAAAATTGTTAAATGAATTGGATAAATTTCATGCTTTAAATATAATGAATCGAACTACAAACCATAGTCCTGGGAAACTACGACCTTAAAGTTTATTTATATAATCTTTAGTTCCAATCATAACAATGACTATACTCGGGGGGATGTCTATATTATTTGTTGAATTATACATTGAAACATTTCCCCCTAAGATGGGGATATTAAGTTTTTTCGATATTTCATTTATTTCATCAATTGAATTTTTAAAATCACCTAAACAAGAAAGAGGGTCTCCAAAGTTTAGGCAATTAACTAATCCAAGAGGAGTTATATTAAATTCTTTTAATTTGTTGGATGTATCTTGAACATTATTACCCCAAGTAATATATAGATGTTTATTTACTTCAGGGATATCTAAAACAGCAAAATTGTCTGGTATATCGGGACCTTTTATTGTCCTTGAGCCGATAGAATGATCGTATGTTTCCCATAATGACATATCTTTTATTTTATTAATTTCGTGATTTGTGGTATTATATTTTAGATCAATAATATTATCTTTTATATTAAAATTATTAAAATCTTCTGAATATATTAATGTATCATTATTATAAACATTATACGAACCGTTATTTGTTACTTTTCCAATGGTATTAAATTCTAGATCCCATTTTTTTAGAATATTTTGAATTATTTGTAAATTATTTTCTTTACTTACAATTAACATTCTTTCTTGTGTTTCAGACGCAATTATACTATAATTATCAATTTTTCCTTTCAATGGAACATTATGGAGATAAATATTACAACCTAAGTTTTGATTAGTTTTTTCTCTTCCTCTTTTAATTACTTCTGTTGTTGCGCATAGTATTCCTCCGGCGCCTAAATCTTGGCAACCTTCAGCAACATTGGCATTTGAAATTTCTGTAAAAGCATCAAGAAGTAAATTTTCAAGGTAAGCATCTGCTTTTTGAATATTATTTTCTTTTTCTTCATTTAATTGTTTTGAGGCCATAACTGCTGAATCAACGCCTTCATTACCAGTTTTAGCACCACATAGTATTAATAATGAACCCTCATTAAGAGCATTTCCATAAATAATATTCTCTTTTTTTACTAATCCTATACAAGCTACATTGACTAATGGATTTTTATTATAAATGTCGGATCTATGTAATGATCCACCGACATTTGGAATACCTATAGTATTTCCGTAATATGCTATACCTTTAATAGCTTCATTGAGTAATGAAGATGAATTATCATCGTATCCAAAACGAAGGAAATCAAGTAAGGCTATAGGTTTGCTCCCCATACATATGATATCACGAATAATACCACCTACACCTGTGGCTGCTCCTTCAAAAGCATTTTTATATGTGGGATGATTATGGGATTCAATTCGAATGGAAATGCCATAACCATCTCCGATATCTATTATACCTGCATTTTCACCGGGACCCTGTATTACATGATCTCCGATGGAATTTAGTCCTCTTAAATATTGAATAGTACTTTTGTATGATATGTGTTCTGAGTTTAAAAGATTATTAATTTTATTTTTAATTATATTTTTATGAAAAAGCATATTGAATAAGTATTCTTTAAAAGTTTTATCTTTCATTCTTTCGGGATGAGGCATCATTCCAAAAACGGTATTATTATCATTTTTTATTCCGGCTATATTATGGATTGAGCCATTATTAAAATTATCATATTTTAGGAAGATATTAGATTCATTAATATTTTCATTTTGATAATTTCCGTAATAATTTGCTATATACATTTTAAATTTCACATTTTCAAAATTATCATTAAAAATTAGATCAACTAATTTTGAATTAAATAGATCTGAATCATTTTTAATTAATTTACCTTCTAAGAGTCCTAATTGAATTAATATTTGAAAACCATTACATATACCTAATATAGGAATATTATTATCATGACAATAAAGAATTGTAGATGTAATTGGTGCTTGAACTGCCATTTCTCCTGGAGAATAATTAAATTTACCGGTTGCTTTTTCATATATTCTATCTCCAAAGGCAAAGCCGCCTGGTATAATTAATAAATCAATATCTTTACAAATATCTTTATTGGTATGCCATAATTCTATACAATTATTTATACCAAAGTAGTTAATTGTATCATTATAGCAATTTGAACCGGGATATCTTATAACACCAATTTTCATTTTTATTAATGATAATAATTATATTTTTAAATAAATGATTTTTCTATGGAATCAAAATTAATTTTCCAATCATTTGAATTTATAATTTCCCCTAAATAAATTAATTCATCTTGACTATCTATTTGTGTATCTTTATCAAAAACAATTACCATACCTATTCCACAATTATATGTATTAAGCATATCTTTTACTGACATATCTGAGGATTTAAATATCCATTGAAATACTTGAGGGATATTCCATGACTCTGTAATATTCATATTAAAACCTTTATTAATTATTCTTGGTATGTTATCAATTAATCCTCCACCTGTTATATGAGCAAAACCTTTAATCAAATGATTATATTTATTTGTATAATAAATGATATCATTTACATAAATTTTGGTTGGTTTTAATAATTCAACTGAATCATACTCATTTGATTCAAGTATTTTATTGATTAATGAATATCCATTTGAATGAATACCTGATGATTTTAGTCCATAAATTTTATCACCTTCATTCATTTTTTTTGGTAATGTTTCTCCTTCAATAATTCCAACAGCAAATCCAGCTAAATCAAAATTATTATCATTATAAACAGAAGGTAATTCAGCTGTTTCACCACCAAGTAAGAGGCAATTGGATTGTTCACATCCGATATGAATACCTTTAATTATATCTTTACCGATAGTGAGATCAAGTTTACTCATAGCATAATAATCTAAAAAAAATATAGGTTTTCCACCATGACAAATAAGATCATTGACGCACATTGCGACCAAATCTATTCCTATGGTATCATATTTTTTATATTTATTGCATAATTTAAGTTTTGTCCCGACTCCGTCGGTAGAAGCAATAAGTTTAGTACCATTATAATCGTATATTCCTGCGAAGCCTCCTATATTATTATTTTGTGTAATTTGTTTTATGATATTAACAAAAGAGTTTCCATTATTTATATTAACACCTGAATTATTATAATTGAGAGACATTTAATTGATAATAATAATATTCCTTTAAATGAATAGATGTTGTGTAAGACACTTTGGATTATTGAGGTAATAGTCTGAATTTTTATGATTATGGAATGAGAATTGTTCACACATTTTAATATATAGTTTTTCTAGAGCAGTAACATCTCCAAGGGCTCTATGTGCGGATTCATTAACAATTTGATATTTTTTACATAGACCTGGTTGATTATGACGTTCATTTTTAATATATGCTTTTGCTAGATTGAGACTATCGATAAAGTTAATTCTGTTGAGAATATCATTATTTAGTGGATCTCCTTGATAATTAAAGATCATCCTTCTAAGTAGTATAAAATCAAAATTGGTTCCATTATGTGCAACAATATAAATTGGACCGTCCAATGAATTGTTTTCAATATACTTAATAGTATTATAGAGTGATACATTTGTTTCAATTCCAAATTCATCTATCATTTCATTGGTAATTCCTGTAATTTTGATATTTGCGTCTGAAACATATTTATAATGAACACCATTAATACGTGGTTTTACCAATGTTTGATAAAAATGATCTTCTCCAAGTTTCTTAATTGCTACTTCAGTGATATCATCGAAGTATGGACTTAGACCGGTTGTTTCATAATCGAGAATAAATAGATTCATTTTATTTTATTTTATTTTATTTTATTTTTAGTAATATACTATTCAAATTTTTAAATATAATATATAATATAAATGGGGAGAATAAATAAATCAAAGAAAAGAAATACTCGTCGAAGGAATGTTTCTAATAGAAGAAATATTCTAAAGAGGTCTTCTAAAAAGAGGTCTTTTAAAAAGAGGTCTTTTAAAAAGAGGAACAGATCAAATAGACGGGATAGAACAGTTAGAAAGAGTAGAAAGAATCGGACTAATAGAAGAATTAGAAATAGAAATAAAAGAGGTGGTATGGATCCGAATCCTGCTCCAAGAGGGTTTCAAATGAGACGTGGAGTACCAGAATTTATTCCCGGACAACCATATATACCTATGGCACAACCTACGGTACAACCTATGGCACAACCTACGGTACAACCTATGGCACATCCTACGGTACAACCTATGGCACAACCTACGGTACAACCTATGGCACAACCTATGGCACAGCCTATGGCACAACCTATGGCACAACCTATGGCACAGCCTACGGTACAAAAACCAAAAGAGAGAAAACCATGGGAACCGATAGGATTAGATTCTGGTGAATGGGAAAGAAAAAAGAGAAATTATTATAAATCTGGAAAATATGTCCCGATTGAAGGACCTGATGAACCGATGCCTTATGGTTTACAAAAAGATATATTGACTCGAGTTATACATGGCGATACTCGATTATCAAGGGAAGAAAAACATGAAGAAGGAATTAAAGAATTAGATCGTTTGATGCGTAATACTATGGGTTTAATAAACGAAGAAGAAGATGAGAAGTTAAAACACGCTAAAGAAGTTCGGGAAAGAACGGGGGTTGGTTCGGACTATGAACGATTTATTAAAGGATTTGACATTGATGATGAAGATGATATGGTTGCTCGACGTGAAATAGAAGAAGCAACTGCTTATCTTGAGAGAAAAGAAAAAGAAAAAGAAGAAGGAGTTGATAAGATGACTAAAAAAGCATATGAAGTAAATGAATTAGCAAAAGGGTTATTGGAGGATGAGATATTAACACCTAATAAATGTGATAAAATACGGACTATGTGTGAAATGGATCCTGTATATTGTCGTGATGTTGGATTAATAGATAAATTAAAGGAATGCGATGATAGAGAAGAATTATATTTAAATATGTTACGGGAATTACCCCACGAGTTCTATAAACATAAATTAGCCGATACTACTGATATAAGAGTTGGTATAACTGGTCTTCCCAAAACGCACTTTACTGATGCTGTAAAGAAAATAATTGATGATTGTCTTGTTCAATTAAATATACTAACTCGCCATGGAGCTAAGTATAGTCCTTCGGGTAATAAATTATTACCTGAATCCCGGGTTGGTGGAATTGATGAGACAATTAGAAATACAGGATGGGGGGGACCAACTCCGGGACCGGGTTTTCATAATTCTGTGAGAAACATACTTTCATCCCATTTAGATAGAACAAGAGAACAAGGGATTAGAACGATTGATGATTTATATACATTATTTAAAGAAACGATGGTACCGTCTAATTCAAATATGTTAACTCGGACGAATCAACCATATGATAATATTTTCCTTAGATTTTTAGAACTTTTTAAAGATACTGTAAAGAGTAGGACAAAACAAAGCGATGAACATATTGAAAAAATGATTAAATATTTAATATTATTTTTAATAGGTAAAGATCCACATGCTAATGAACGATTATATGATGTAGTCGCTGCGAGAAAAAATAGAGAAGAAGTCGTTCGCCGCCGCTATGCTCCTCAAATGGATTCAATTGATAGAGAATTAGAAGAATTATCAAGTGAAAGAGATAAAATAAAACACTTGAAACAAAATAAAGAATTATTTAATAAAATAAGAGATAAAGATCTTGAAATTGAAAGACTTGATGATTTAATGGGGGATGCTGAACTTTTATGGGGAGATAGTGTTGATTATAGGCAGGCTCCAAAACTAACAGCAAAAACTCGAACATCTCGTATGCCTCCAGTCCAAGAAAGAAGTAAACCAGGGGATATCACAGATCAGGGATGGACATTAGGACAACCAAGAAGGCATGCTTGGATGACTTCTGCTATGCCTCTACTAGAACCGGAACCGGAACCGGAACTAGGAGAAAATGATTATGATATACGCGACCTTGAACGAAGGTTTGCTGCTTTACGAAACCCATAATAAAATATTGTA
>MDTC01164694.1_pt1 | contig 12310 bp, 9 predicted proteins | sample 811181 | NCBI WGS metagenome assembly MDTC01 (sample SAMN05326644, study PRJNA326480) | marine metagenome | isolation source: seawater | place: Pacific Ocean: North | collected 2011
GCTTTCAATTGATCCCGTCGGTAAAGGTTTGCTTCCATATTCTTACCGCCCATGAAGACTTTTGAAGTTCCGATCTTGGCGGCTGCGACCGGCATGCGGCTGCCAGAACCGGTTACCTTCTTTGCATCAATTTCTGCACTCTTGCCTTGTGCCACCGCACGGACGTTCACAATTTCTTTGTCCGCATCTAACGCAAAAGTAAACAGCTGACGGTGCATGTCATCAAAGGGGTCTCCGATCACCGACAAGCCCTTAGACTTGAGCTTCTTGAGGTCGAAATCGACCGTCAGCGTGAGCCCCTGCCCAGAGTAACGAATATCCGCTTGATAGGTCACCGAACGATGCGCTTTGGGAACGCCCTCTTTTTCCAGCGTTTTAAGAGCCTTATTCGCCAGCTGCTGATAGGTTTTGCTCAGCTCAGCGGGCGAGATATTAGCGAAACGCCGGATAAAGGTTCGCGACGCTTCGTCGCGCACGCGCGTGGTCGCGTCCCCGTAGGCGCAGAGCACGCCGGGCCCGGGTGGGATAATCACAGGCCAGCTATTCATCAACTTGCCAAGGGCATTGGCATGCAGCGGACCCGCACCACCAAACCCGATCAGTGCGAAGTCGCGAGGGTCAAAGCCCTGCTCTACCGAGACCAGTCGGAGTGCACCGTACATGTTCTCGTTCACAATATCGATAATGCCCGCCGCGGCGCGCTTCACCGAGATGCCCAACGCGTCCGCAACCGGCTTGATCGCCTTCTCAGCCAGATCCTTGCGGATTTCCATATCTCCGCCGAGCCGCACTTCACTGGGCAAGTAACCGAGTACCACGTTGGCGTCGGTCACTGTCGGCAGGTCCCCACCTTTGTTGTAGGCAGCCGGTCCCGGCTCGGCGCCTGCACTTTCCGGGCCGACGCGTAATGCACCCGTCAGTTCGGGCACGTGAGCAATGGAGCCACCCCCGGCACCGACGGTGCGCACGTCGACCGAGGACGCCCTCACGGTCACGTCACCAACCGTTGTCTCCCTCCGCAACTGTGCATTGCTGTCCTGCACAAGAGCCACGTCGGTGGACGTACCGCCCATATCGAAGGTGAGGAGGTTTTCAAATCCCGCCTGTTTGGCGACCCAAACTGCACCGGATACACCACCGGCGGGTCCCGACATCAACAGATTCACTGGGAGAGATTGAGCGACCTTAGCCGAGGCCATACCGCCATCTGAGCGAAGTATGTGGAGCTTCACATCTCTCATTTTCGCCTTGAGTTTTCGTTCGAGGCTTTTCACGTAAGCAGCCACTTTCGGTCGGACGTAGGAGTTCGCCACCGTCGTGATTGTGCGCTCGTACTCCTGCATTTCAGGCACCACATCGTATGACAGCGAAACCGGGATACCGGGTAGCACCTGCTTGGCGATTTTCTCAACTTCCTTTTCATGGGCTGGGTTGGCGTAGGAATTCACCAGGGAGATCGTCAACGCCTCAATATTTTCGTTCTTGAGCTTCTTCAACTCTTTGGTCAGTGCCGTCTTATTAAGTTTTCGCACTACCGAGCCGTCGGCACCCATACGCTCATCAGCCTCAATCGTGCAAGACAGTGGGGCCAGAGGTTGGCTCTTGTTGTAGATCACCCAACCTCCGAGGCCGCCGGGCACATAAGAGCGCGCAATCTGCAGGACCTGTCGATAACCTTTGGTCGTCACCAATCCGACTTTAGCGCCCGTTCCGGTCAGAATCGTATTAGTCGCTACGGTGGTACCGTGCATCACCTGAGCGATTTCCGAGGGGTCTACCCCCGCAGTGTCGCAAACCTTGGCGACACCATTCATCACGCCGATCGAGGAGTCAGCAGGCGTACTCGGGACTTTCGCTGTGTGGATAGACCCAGATTTCTCATCGACGAGAATCAGATCAGTGAACGTGCCGCCGACATCGACACCAAGACGATAAGGCATGTTGGCCTCCTCTTGCTTTAGCTCTTTTTATGATCTCAATGCGAGTCGCAGGGTCCTGAAAACCGGGAGTGCCAAAAAACACTTAAAACAATTGACCGGACATTTGCTACAATTTCGCTTCCCACGCAACGATGCACCAAAGTGCTTACCGGTGCAAGGTATGATCCCTTTAACAACCAAGATTCGCTGGAGCCCCTCATGATGAAACCCCTCGCCGGCATTCGCGTACTGGCCATTGAGCAGTTTGGCGCGGGCCCCTATGGATCCATGTACCTTGCCGAACTGGGGGCCGAAGTGGTCAAGATCGAGAATCGCGCCACGGGCGGCGATCCATCGCGTCAGTCAGGATCAGTCACCCTCGCAGACGACGACAGCGCCTATTTCCAAGCCTTTAACCTCGCCAAAAAAAGCGTGACGCTGAACCTTAAAAGCGACGAGGGCCGCGTGCTGTTTCATAAACTGGTTAAAAACAGCGACGTGGTCTGGAACAATCTGCGCGGCAGTCAGCCCGCGAAAATGGGACTGACCTATGACGACCTCAAAGGCGTCAAACCCGACATCATCTGTACCCATATCTCAGCCTATGGACGGGACAACGACCGCGCTGACTGGCCCGGTTACGACTACTTGATGCAAGCCGAGTGCGGCTTTTTATCGGTGACCGGTGAACCTGGCACCCCGCCCTCCCGCTTTGGCTTGTCAATGATCGATTTCATGACCGGGGTTGTAGCGGCACTGGGCTGCGTCTCGGCACTGTTAGCGCGACCGAATCAGGGCGGGCGCGACGTGGATATCAGTCTATTCGATGTGGCACTGCACCAGCTGACCTACCCCGGCACCTGGTACCTCAACCACGGCATCGAGACTGGACGTGTGGCCCGCTCGGCCCACCCATACAACACGCCGGTGCAACTCTACAAAACCCGCGACGGCTGGATCTTCATCATGTGCATGACTGACAAGTTCTGGCAGCTTTTGCTGGAGCGCTTGGAGCACACTGAGCTAGCAGATGATCCTCGCTTCAATTCCATGGCCGATCGTGCAGAAAACCGCGATTCGCTGACCGAGGTCCTAGACGAAATCTTCCAGACAGAAGACACCGACCACTGGTTCGAGAGGCTGCAGACCTATATTCCCGTGGCGCCGGTGTACGACCTACCCAACGCGCTTGATAACCCCTTCGTGGCCTCCATCGGCATGATGCAAAACATGACCCACCGCGAATTCGGCGAGTATCGTGGGCTGAGCAATCCCATCAAGATCGATCAGCAGCGTCTGCAAACTCACTGTGGCGCAGGCCTGGGGCACGACAATCAACAGGTTCTGGGTCAGGAACTCGGCGTTGAAGATCTCGAAGATCTGGCAGCTCGGGGCGTCGTCTGAACTTTGCGGCACAGCAAAACTGCTGAAGCCAATCGCCGCTCACCCAGGAAGTTGGCCTAGGCCATCCGGATTCGTAAAGCGATCAGCGTGAGGCCTCCGGTGCGCTGAGTTGACTGCTAACGTGGTCGCGCCTGACTCCTCAATAAGAGAGACTCGGCTGGTGAGTGGGTGACTAGTGACTAGTGACTACCGAGCTTAGTGAACCCCCAAAAAGTCGAACAGGATCTTGCTAAACGCAATTTTCTCTTCTTTGCCTGCTACTACATGGGCGACGTCATGCATCGTGACCCCCACGGAGTTACTGAGCCCCTCTTCCAAAGGCTTAGTCGTGCGAGGCCCGGTAATGATGTCCTCACCTGCATGAATCACTAGCGTCGGCGCTTCAATGTCACCGAGGTGCGGCCGAATATCGTGCCCTCGACAGGCTTGGACAAAACGCAGGTGGGTTTGGATACGCCCCTCCAGCGCGCCCCAAACACCGCCGCTACCGAGTAGCTTTTCACGGTTCGCGTTGTAGTAGCTGGGCTTAAAAGACAGGGAGGCGACCATCGACTGGAAGGCATGAAACCCTGCGTGTTCGTGGATGTCGCCAAAGGCCTGAAGGTGGTCAGAGAGCATGGGATCGGCCCAGGTCCAGCACCCCATGTTCACCATGCAGCGCACCAGATCAGGCCGCTTAACCGCCACCCACTGACCAATACACGCACCGATGCCGACTAACCCCACAAAATACACCGACTTCATGTTTAGGTGGTCCAACAGGCCAATGATGTCGTCGGCAAACAACTGCGTCGAGGGCTCCATCGAGTAATCATCGGTTGACTCACCCAGCCCCCGGTAGTCAATGATGACTGTCGAGAACTGATCTGTCATGCCTCTCGCCAGATAATGATGCCGGCCATGACAAAAGGTATCCCATCCGCCGATGTAAATAGCTGGCGGACCATCACCATGCACCTCGTAGTACATATCGTGTCCGTTGATCCGGGCAATTGGCATGGTGTTCTCCTAACGGGTAATTAAATTCAAAGGTGTTGCGTAAAGTTGGCAGGCGTTGAGTGACACAATGGACGGCTTAGAGCCCATTGATATGTGCCAGCACGTTCTCCAGATCAGTGACATCAGCATAGCGTCGACCCACATCCCGAAGGTTACTCGCATGGGCCTCCTCGTCCTGATCACCACAGCAGTCGGCAGGAACAATGGTGCGGTAGCCGGCCGAGAAGCTGTCCACGATCGAGGCGCGCACACAGCCCGATGTCGTGCACCCAGTGATGATGGTGGTATCGATGCAATGCGTGACCAGCCAGGGCTTGAGCGGCGTCTCATAAAAAATGGAGGGGGCGGTTTTGATGAACTGAAAGATGTAGTCATCGTCCCGGATGCGTGGATCGAGCTCAGTGCACGGGTGCCCGTGATAGAAACTGCCGTCATAGAGCGAGTCGATCTTCCAATAGGTCATTTCGTCTGACCCCCCCCAGGACACGGCGCAGGAGGCAACGGGAATGCCCTTGGCCTTGCACGCTGCGAGCAGCACCGACGTATTATCCACCGCGCGCTGAACGTGGTCACTGCGACCCAGCGGATTGCTCGCGTCCGTAAAGCCCTGCTGAAAGTCGACCATGACGAGCGCCGTCCGCTCGCCAAATCCGATATCGCGCTGACCGTAGCCAGCCTCTGCAAACTTATCCATGGGTCTTGGGGTCTCTTTGTATTGGTCACGTCGGTCGCGCAATATGACTTAGAATGTACGGATATTTCAAGGACGGCGGTCCCGCTATGAGCCAGCCCAGCTTCATCGACAACTTCAGTCAGCAGTTTTCTCTCGAGCCCAGTCGCCTAGCCCTGCTCGTCATCGACATGCAGAACGCCACCGGCAATCGCAACATGGGGCTCGGCAAACTGCTCGCTGAACAGGGCCAGAGCGAGTCGGCTCAATATCGCTTCGATCGCATCGACAACCTGCTGATCCCCAACATCCAAAGACTTATTGCCGGGTTCCGCGAAACCGGCGCCCACGTAATCTGGATTACCTATGGCGCCAATGCGGCTAATGCCAGCGACGCGCCCCACCACATCGCACCGATTATCAAGGCCACCAACAATATTGCGGGTCAGCCAGAACACGAGGTGGTCGAGGCGCTGAAGCCCGGGCCCGGCGATTTGGTCCTGAACAAGACAACGCAGGGTGCGTTTCGCTCTACCGCGCTGGACAGCTCTCTGCGCGCGCTGGGTATCGATACCGTGGTTTCTACCGGTGTCTCCACCAACAACTGTGTCGCCATGACGTCGATGGAGGCCTGTGACCTGCAATACCGCGTAGTGGTGGTCAGTGACGCCACCGGGACCGATAGCGAAGAGATGCAGGAAGCGACGCTGACCATGCTGAAACGATTATGGTCCCGCGTCCTCACGACCGACGAAGTCCTCAGCGAACTCAACGCTGGAAGAAGCCGCATCTGACCGGGCTCCAGAACCCCCGTCTCATTGGCGGGCTGTTGGCAGCCATCGGGGCCGTCCTGCTGGCCGCTAAGGGACTCTTCGCCAAAGCCCTGTTCGACATGGGCCTCAGCTTTTACGATGTGGCCGCCATTCGCTCGGTGCTAGCCGTGCCCGGTTTCGCGTTGCTGGCGTGGCTGTATCGGAGTAAATCCACAGGAGAGCGGGACAGCGCCTCCCGACGCAACGACCTAATGCTCGCCCTCTTCGCCGGATTGTTGTGCTACTACCTCGGGGCGCTGGCAAACTTTTACGCCCTGACCATCATCGACGCCAGCGTCGAGAGGCCACTGCTGTTTGCCTACCCTATCTTCGTGGTGATCATTACCACGGTTATCACGCAGCAACCGCCCTCGACGAGAGTGATACTCGCACTGCTATTGACCACATTGGGGGTCGTGCTGGTGACCGGCGCCTTGAACAGCCGCCTCACGGCCAACCAGTGGTCGGGGATGGCGTGGATCCTGTTCTGCTCAATGAGTATTGCCATTTACACCCTTATCAGCGGTGAGCTGACCCAGCGGCTGGGCAGTGGCCTGTTCACCCTCACTGCCATGACTGCGGCCGCAGTCGGCATGGCGGTCCACTATCAGACGTGCGCAGGCTGGGAGAATATCGATCTCTCTGTTGCGGCGTGGTGGACACTCGCTGCCTTGGTGGTTTTTTCCACCGTATTACCGCTCTTCCTGATGGCTGAAGGTGTGCGCAGGATCGGTGCTTCCCAGGCCTCTCTGATAAGCACGTTAGGGCCCCCCGCCACCGCCATCATGGCGCAGGAACTGACAGGTGAGATTCTCGCCCCAGCCCAGTGGCTAGGCATTGCACTGGTGTTGATCGGCGTAATGGCGCTCGAAGTCAGGCGACACCGACCCGCCTGAAGACCGCACCCGCTCGCTCTGAGTTGGTATTTCCAGTAAATGTACGTACAATTAGATATCACCAGATTTGAGGCTTTTTTATGTACGGCACACGCTCTTTGGGCGCCAGCTTCGGCGCAGAAGTGCTGGAGTTCCAGCTTTCCAGGACACCCTCGACAGAAAATATTGCGGCTATCCGGGAGATGTGGGCAGAGCACAAGCTGCTGTTGCTCCGCAATCAGTCCTTCGACGAAGCGGCACTGGTGGGTTTCAGTCGCCAGTTCGGCGACCTGGAGATCCATGTCAGAGAGGAGTACCTCTCGCCTGAGCACCCAGAAATTCTCTACGTGTCCAATATCGAGCGCGACGGGCGGCGCATCGGCATTCTGTCGGATAGCGAAGTCGGCTGGCACTACGATCAGATATACCTGCCCAAGCCCGCCGTTGGCTCTCTGCTCATGGCAGATACGCTCCCCCCGGACGGCGGCAACACGGAATTCGCGGACATGTGTGCCGCTTGGGAAGCCCTCCCCGAGGCGACGCGCGAGAAGCTCGATGGGTGCTTGGCCAATCAGTCTTACGAGGCCTTCAATCAAGCCTACAGCGTGCCCACCAATAATAAACAGAAGGCGCGATCGCCTGATATCCATCACCCGATTGTGCGCACACACCCGGTAACCGGTAGAAAGGCGCTGTACCTGTGCCCCGGTATGACTACCGAGATCGTGGGCTGGGATTATGAGGAGAGTGCCGAGATGCTGGCATTCCTTTTTGACTGGACCACCAAGCCAGAGTTTGTGTATTCACACGCCTGGCAACCCGGTGATGCACTAATGTGGGACAACGCCTGCACGATGCACCGCAGAGATCCCTTTGATCCTGCGCATGCGCGTTTGATGAAACGCACAACCATCTTGCCACCCGCCGAGTTAGCGGTGCCATTCTAACCTAGGCGACATCCATGCCACCCCGACTCCCTCAGGGGCGGGTGATCATGGATTTATCCCTCAGCATCGCCCTCGGGTAGCGCAGGAGGCTGGCAGCCGGTGGCACAGCATTGCCCCGGCTGTTTCTGGCGGTCTGGCGCCCCGGAGGAACCGGTCTCTGCAACGCCACGATCCAGCAGCCGCTCCACCAATGAACGCCGCTCTTCAATGGGATACCGCCGATAGATCTCCCGCTTCATCGCCTGAGGCGAGCCACCCCCGTGCAAACTGATGACCGAGTACCAGCCACCTGTTGACGACGCGGTGATGTCTTCCATGAAACGGGCCACCTGCATACGTTGGTCGTAAGGAATGTCCGGGCGTCCGGCAAGCACCGAGGCGAGATCCCCAGAGGTCGCGGGGTTGTGGTCCTCATCGGGCCCCGGCAAGGCCACAATCAACCCTCCGGACACCTCGTGCGCAATACGGTGCATGTCGTAAATTTGCGTCGCCAGCAGCAACTTACCAACGTTGGAAAAGACTGGCTCCGGCATCCATGAGCCGCAGGGATCCTCAATGCCGTACACCGACGCCGCCACACCGCAGGCAAAAAAGCCTTCTACCAGCTTGATGAGTTCAGCCATGCTGTCGCGCAAATGGGGGACGGTGTCCATGTCGAGACCGTTAGCCTCGGTCATGAGAGAACCGGCACCAATCAGCAAGTCTCCAAAACCGGCTCGAGCGCCAATGCAACTGTGTCGGTGATGGTTGGCGTAGGACGTCACCAAATGCTCGGTGTAGTCATGGTCACCGGCAAAGAACACCTGATCCCAGGGCACCAGCACCTGATCGAAATGGCATACCGCAGTACTTTGACCGTATTTGGCACTGAAATGCGCTGCAGCCTCACCAGGCCGGCCCGCTGGTCGCGAAATGATCGTGAGCCCTGCGGCATCGATGGGTACCGCACAGCAGACCGCAAAGTCGGCATCCTCTTTGCGCATCGTCCGGCAGGGCATCACCAACAGTTCATGCATGTAGGGCCCGCCCGTGACTATGGCCTTCACCCCAGAAATAACGATGCCGTCAGCACGCCGCTCGGTAATGTGCACATAGCTGTCTATGACCGGCTGATCCCCTGGCCGCTTGCTGCGGTCTCCCTTGCCGTCGGTCATGGCCACACCAAGGGTGAGATCCTGATCCTGAATGCGGTGCAGATAGGAAAGAAAGCGCTCGTGCTGCTCTCCCCCGGTATCCTCTGTCATCTGCCAGGTTGCTTGATAAATCGCATTAAGCGCATCGTGGGTCAAATAGCGCTGCGCGCAACCGCTCTCGCGGCAAACCAGCCGCACTGCTTCCAGCTTTGAAAGCAGGTCCTCGCTGTGCCGATTGATGTGCAGCATGCGGTTCACGGTCTTACCCGAGGTCGCCTGCTCCGCCAGCATCAAGCCGCCATACTCAGGTTTTTGGGCAAACTCATAGGTGACACCGACCGCTCGCACTCCCGGCTGCAGCCGCGGGTCATCGGCGACAGATTCAACGCGGTCCCCGTCGACATACACCGTCGGGCTGTACTCGCGCAGACTCTCTTCGTAATCGGCCGCGCTCATGATGCGACCACCGGCTTTCATCAACATGCTTCGCTCCCGGGGGGCTGTTGCGCCACCCTGTTGGCTTCCGTTCGCAACAGTCCTGTCAACTCTACTACGTCCTTCATCTCATCGAGGTTCAACATCACATTCCACAACTGCTGGGCCCTATCAGTTGGGATGGTCAGCGCACAGTTATCGAGGAATTTGGCCTTCACCTGCTCAGCGGCGAGTAGCTGCCCCTCCGCACCCCGATTCACCGCCTCAAAATGCTCCAGCTCGGTACCGTCGGTCAGAGTAATTTTGACGCCACCCGAAAAAGCGTCGGGGTAGCGAGATCGCTCGTCATGGACGCACTCAATGCGCTGCGCCAGTGAAAGGACGTTCAGGTCCATCCGTGCTACATCTTCCAAGTCAGCCAATGTGAAGTGGCCTTTGCACAGCGCAGTGGCCACTGCATATGGCGCACTGAATTTGGCGTCGTATTCGCTTTGGGGCGCACGCTTGGCCTCAATAGGGTCCACCACCACACCAAACTGACGTTCATGCAGGCTAATGGTGACAGATGCGATCTTGTCTGGCGTAAAACCGTACTCCTGTTGCAACGCCAATGCGACGTCAACCGGCGCATGATTGAAGTGACAGATGGGATAGGGCTTGATGGCGACGGTGCGCAATGCCCAGTCGCGGAAAAGCTGGGACGAGACCGCCGCTGTGTCTACCGAGGTGCCCGGCGCGTATAGCGCATAAAACCCGAAGCGCCCTCCGTAAGCCTCGCTTGGCCCCTGAAACCCAGACACGCCTAACGCTGCGGCCTGTAGCGCCGAGGAGGCGGCCCAACCCGGGTGAAGTCGCTTAGTCCAACTGCCATCGTCCAAGAACGCCATGCTGCCACTACTCACACTGAGTGCCACACCTTGTGCCCTCACCAGCGCCTCGCAGTCGGCCCCCATCATGCGCGCCGCGGCCACGGTAGCTCCAAATACGCCGACGACACCCGTAGGGTGGAAGCCCACTTGCTGGAAAACGCCCCCCGCCTGCGTACCCAACATGGCGTCGACTTCGATCGCCACCAAGGTTGCAAGGAGCAGCTCAGCACCGCTGAGGCCGCGCTGCTCGGCCAGCGCCAACGCTGCAGGAAATGCACTGGCAGAGCAATGAACGACCGATGCCAGATGGGTGTCGTCGTAGTCCAATCCGTGTACCAACAATCCGTTCATCAAGGCTGCGTCGCGCAGAGAGACAGTGGTGGACTGGCCGATAATGGTCGACCGGCCGTCGCTCCCGAGCAGATTCAATGAATCCAGAGACTTATGGGCAAAATCGTAGGCACGCGAGGCGAAGGCAATACCCACCGCGTCTACCAGACACAGCTTGAGGTAGTCCCAAACGTCCTGCGGGACCTGATCTTGCTGCAAGGCGACGACCCGGTCAGCGATCGCGCGACTCAGCGGTGCGGTTTGGTGGGTAAGTGGTGATACCTGCATTAGCGGCTCCGGAAATGTCCGGACATGATACACCAACCGCCTAAAGAAGCCGACTGGCTAACCGGCTATTGAGCCGTCAGCTGCGCAATGAATCCGCCAACGCCAGAATGCGCTGACTCTTATAAACAATCGGATAGTCAATGAAATAACCGTCCAACTGAATGGAGGCGGAGCCCTTTGCCTCTGCGGCTTCAAACGCCGCCACCACTGCCCGGGCATGGGCAATCTCCTCATAGGAGGGTGTGAACACCTGATGAGTTAAGGAAATCTGGGCGGGGTGGATGCAGAGTTTGCCGCCAAAGCCGAATTGTTTTCCGTGGCGTGCGGACTGCAAAAATCGCTCATCATCTTTGATCTGCAAGACGACGGTATCGATCGGCGGCTCGAGCTCACCAAGCCGTGCAGCATGAGACAGCTTCGCTCGTGCGTAGGCCAACACAGACTCATCAGCATGCCATTCGTAATTCAGATCCAGCGTGTAGTCCCCACCACCAAACGCCATGCGCTTGATGCGACTGTCGGCGGTAGCAATCTTCCTCGCCCCCTCAACGCCTGCAGCCGTCTCGATAATGGGCATCAGGTCCAGACTGCCCACCGCCATCCCGTGTGCCGTCTCGGCAGCGGCCAGCAAGTTTTCCAGCTGATTGAGACACGCCCGCGACTCCACTTTTGGCAACACCACGCCATCGAGCCACGGCCCGACGGTGGCTTTGATGTCCTCAGCGCAGTACGGCGTATCGATGCTGTTCACCCGGACGTAGTGCCGCGTGCCGCTGCTGGGGCGAGCACTGAAAGCATCCACCACGCACTGTCGCGCCGCGGGCTTTTCACTGATTGCCACGGCATCTTCCAAATCTAGGATGACGGCGTCGGCGCCCACCTCAAAAACCTTTTCCACGCGCCGAGGGTGATTCGCGGGTGTGAACAGGAAACTCCGGATGGGCGTGAAATCTTCAGTTGTCATTTCAGTTGTTCCAGGACCAATGATCGGCGGTCTGCCAACCGCGGGTGAATTCGAAGGTATAGCTAAAGTTGCTGGCTGGGTGCTCAGAGATCGACACTTCGAAAATGCGCCCGCCTCTGCCCTCATAAAATCGACTGACGCTCAGCGAGGGCGAGCCTGGCTCGACACCGAGGACCGCGGCTTTCCGGTCAGACAGCACCCCAGCAGTCAGGCGAATCGTGATGTTCTCGATCGACTCCTTGAATGTCTCGGCGATCATCTCGTAAACAGGGCGTGAGCTAGCACCGAGACGCTGAGCTATCGAGCCGTACTCCGGAATGACATAAACGTCGGCCAAGCAGATCGGCATGCCCTCTTCTCCCAACGTTCTCAATCCTGAAATCTGAACCCACTCGTCGCCCACCTGACAGCCCAACTCCCTCGCCAATGGCTTGTCCGCCTTAATACGATCATCCGATAACGACCGAAAAATACTGGTATCGGGATAACTGAAGAGCTCCGACGGCGAGCGCACCATTTGCACGAAGGCAGGAGACGCCTCGGTAGACAGCACCAGCGTACCTCGCCCTCGCTGTCGCTTCACGAGCCCCATATCCTCCAGCACGCGCAACGCCTCGCGGATTGTATGCCGACTGGCGTCGAAGCGATCGATCAGCTCTAGCTCA
>MDTC01091304.1_pt1 | contig 12309 bp, 10 predicted proteins | sample 811181 | NCBI WGS metagenome assembly MDTC01 (sample SAMN05326644, study PRJNA326480) | marine metagenome | isolation source: seawater | place: Pacific Ocean: North | collected 2011
ATTATCATTATCATTATTATTATCATTATTATTATCATTATCATTATCATTATTATTATCATTATTATTATCATTATCATTATCATTATCATTATCATTATCATTTTTTATTTCTGTATTATTATTTTCAACATCTTTTTTTTGATTAATATCTTTAACATATGATTTACTACATACAAAAAACTTATCAAAAAATTCTTCTTTAATTAAAACAACACAAGGTGTAAATATAATAACAAATAAATAATTACTAATAATTGTTAATGAAGCAAATATACCAAAGGTGCTTATAGGCATAGCAGGTGATGTAGCTGTTGCAAGAAATGCAATAGTAGTAGTAAAGGAAGTATTAAAAACAGCAATTATGGTTCTATTTAAAGTATATTCTAATTTTTTCAATAAAGTTACATTTTTTAATCTTTTATTTTGTTTCCAGGCATCAGTAAAAACAAATATATCATCAGCACCTATTCCTAATGCTAAAAAAATAGCACAACCGTGTAATTGAGTAAAATAAGTAATATTAAAAATACATCTATAAATAAAAAATGCAAATGGCATTGAAAAAATAATTTGTAACATTGAAAATAAAGCAATTACGCATGAATTTGTATGGATTCTTAACCAAAAAGAAACAAATAATATAGAACACATTGTCCACATTATATCTCCATTAACGACTCTATTGAATTCCAAACTATTTAAATTCCAAGAATAATATGATATTTTTAAGTCATCATATATTACAGGATCTAAATATCCACTTCTAAAAAAGGTAGATTTAATATTAAATTTATCAAAATACTTTTGTTCAATATTTGAATAAAATTTATTATATTCAATTCTTTGTTCTTCTGGTCTATCAGTATTAGAGTTAAATCCTTTTAAAGGTTCTCCTAAATTAATAAAACTTCTAGTAAAAAGTGTTTTTTGATTTTTTTCAAAAAATTTATCTACAAAAAATCCAAATGGACTATTAAAATTATTATTTATATTTTGATAAATAAATTTTTTTTTATTTGTAATATATTCATCATTTAATTTGTTACATTTCCAAGTGTGATTATGTGGATAAAAAACATTAGTAATAGATGTTTGTATATAAGAACAATTGTTATTTTTTAAATAACAATAATCATCATATAACTCATTTTTGAAAATTTCTTTTTCAATATTACAAATACTTTGTATATTTTTTGAATTAAATATATCTTCATTTCTATTATCTTTCCATTTATAAATAAATGAAATAGTTCTTGTTTGTGATAATCTACTTCTTTCAGAAATAGTTTCGACTGTAGATAATTCATCTGTTTTAGAATTAGCGATACGTAATGCATCATTTTGTTCAGAAATAATACTATTTGTAATAACCCAATCGTAATTACCTCCTTCTGAAAAAGCTAATAAATTACTTGATATTAAGTATCCAGTTATAAATAGATTTATTAAAATGTAAGAAATAAAAATTTTACACTTGTGATTTAATAAAAAATTATAATAATTTTTACAAAAAGACATTATAATTTTTAAGTAATTATGTTTAAATGGATTTGATTTATTATTTAACATTTTTTGAATTTACCTTTTTTAGGACCGGATTTATGACGACAACGTCTTGTGCTTCTTCTACCTACATTTCTGCTGCGTCTTCTACTTCCTTTATTTTTACCTTTTTTTTGTGTAGCACCGAATTTACCTTTTTGTACATACCAACCTTTAGCGTGTAATCGTTTTAAACCGTTTTTTTTACCTCTCATATGTTTTTTACGAGATACAATACGTCCCCATTTGTTTTTTACTAAATCACCTTTTTTCAATCCACTTTTACCATAACCAGTTGCATAACAAGTTCCATTGAAAACTTGAGCACGAGAACCTTTTAAACAAACATAATTTTTACCTTTTATAGTATATTTACCATTTCTTTTACGAACAGCATTAACCATTATATAATGAATATAGAAAAAAAAATGAAAAAATGAAATAAACGCAATAATGTTAAAATGATGAATGTCTAAATATAATAAAAAATTTGTAAAAAATAAAATATATAAATAAAATAGTGATTTATGCAAAATTATAGAATAGAACGAGATGAAATATATAATGCTAAAGAAGAAATAAAAGAATTAAATAGATTAATAGATGAAGCTAAACAAAGATTATCTAAATCTTATTATAAAATAAGAGATAGAACTTGGACAGAATGGATATTAGAATGGTTTGGTTATTATTAGCTTAATAATTTTATTAATAAATGTTAAATAATTTATTAATAAATAATATAGTCATTGGTGAAGTACGTAAAAAAATAAATATAAAATCGAAAATAATTTAAACATAAAATATTTTATCATAAATATGCCTTTATTAAAAAATAGTAAAACTATGTCTTCGAAAAAAAATAGTAAAACTATGAATTCTGTGGAAAAGAAATTATCAAAGCAATATCAATCTATGACTGCATTAGAACATATATTAAAAAAACCAGATACTTATATAGGTGCTATTCAAAAAGATAGTATTAAAACGTGGGTTTTAAATAAGGAAAATAAATTTGAATATAAAACAATAGAATGGGTTCCTGGTTTATATAAATGTTTCGATGAAGCATTGGTAAATGCACGTGATCATGTAGTAAGAATGCAATTATTACCTGATAAAAAAAAACATTTAGTAAAAAATATTAGTGTAAAAAGTGAGAAGGGAGTTATTGAAATATTTAATGATGGTAATGGTATAGATGTGGCCAAACATCCTAAAGATAAATTATGGATACCTGAAATGATATTTATGCATTTAAGAACATCTACTAATTATGATGACGACGAAAAGAAATTAGTAGGAGGTAAAAATGGTTTTGGTATTAAATTGGTATTTATATTTGCTAAATGGGGCGAAATAGAGACGATCGATCATGTTAGAAAATTAAAATATATTCAACGTGTAGAAAATAATCTTAGTAAAATTCATCCTCCAACTATAACAAAATACACAGGTAAACCTTATACTAAAGTGAGATGGCTACCAGACTATGAGAAATTTGGTTTATCTGATTTAACATTAGATATGAATAATTTGTTAAGAAAAAGAACATATGATGTAGCAGCATTAACAAATAAAACATTAAAAGTTAAATTACAAGATGAATTAATACCTATTAAATCATTTGAACAATACGTTGATATGTATATAGGTAAAAAAGATGAAACAAAACGTGTAATGCAAGAAAGTGATAGATGGGAATGTATAGTATGTTTATCACCATTGGATGAATTTACGCAAGTAAGTTTCGTGAATGGTATATGCACAGGTAAAGGAGGAAAACATATAGATTATATATTAAATCAAATTACAAAAAAAATGATAGAATATATAAAAAGAAGGAAAAAAATAGTAGTAAAGCCTGTAGTGATTAAAGAACAATTGATGTTATTTGTGAATTGTATGATAGAAAATCCAGCATTTGATAGTCAAACAAAAGATTATATGAATACACCTATTAGTAAATTTGGATCTAAATTTGAAATATCAGATAAATTCATAGATAAATTGGCTAAGATGGGTGTAATGGATGCTGCTATTAGTTTGAATGAAGTAAAAGAAAATAAGGCAGCAAGAAAAACAGATGGTAGAAAAAGTAAAATAATAAAAGGTATACCTAAATTAGTAGATGCTAATTATGCAGGAGGAACTAGGTCAAAAGAATGTGTATTGATATTGACAGAAGGAGATTCAGCTAAATCAGGCGTTATTTCAGGATTGGCTAAAGAAGATAGAAATTATATAGGTGTATTTCCTTTAAAGGGTAAATTATTAAATACATTGAATATAACACAAGAAAAAATCAATAATAATGCAGAAATAACAAATATTAAAAAAATAATGGGATTGAAAACCGGTAAAAATTATAAAAATAAAACAGAAGCAATGAAAGATTTAAGATATGGACAAATATGCTTTTTGACTGATCAAGATCTTGATGGGACTCATATTAAAGGTTTATGTATGAATTTATTTAATTCACAATGGAATGACTTATTTAAAATGGATAACTTTTTAGGTTATATGAATACACCAATATTAAAAGCAAGTAAAGGTAAAAAAGAAATTAGTTTTTATAATGAAAATGATTATGAAAAATGGAAAACGAAAAATAATGATGGAAAAGGTTGGAAAGTAAAATATTATAAAGGTTTGGGAACTAGTTCTAGTAAAGAATTTAAAGAATATTTTAAACATAAGAAAATTATTAATTTTCATCATTCAGGAGAAGAATCGAAAGACGCAATTGATAAAGCATTTAATAAAAATAGAGCTGACGATAGAAAAGAATGGTTAGGTAATTATGATAGAACAAAACGTTTAGCAACGGATAAAAATCAAATTAATATAGAAAATTTTATAGATGAAGATCTGATACATTTTTCAAAATATGATTGTGAACGTTCTATACCTAATCTAATAGATGGTAATAAAACCAGTTTAAGAAAAGTATTATTTGCTTGTTTTAAAAGAAAATTAGTAAAAGAAATAAAAGTAGCACAATTATCAGGTTATATATCAGAACATGCTGCTTATCATCATGGTGAAATGAGTTTAAATAAAGCTATTATAGGTTTAGCACAAGAATATACAGGTAGTAATAATATAAATCATTTGTTACCAAAAGGTCAATTTGGAACGAGATTAGAAGGAGGTAAAGATTCAGCAAGTGAAAGATATATTTATACTCAATTGAATCCTATTACTAGATGTATATATCCAGAAAGCGATGATAAAATATTAAATTATTTGGACGATGATGGAACAAGTATAGAACCGGATCATTATTTACCTATCATACCTATGATATTGGTAAATGGAGGAAAAGGTATAGGAACAGGATTTTGTTATGAAGGTTTATGTTATAATGTAAATAGCATTATACAATATTTGAAAAATAAATTAACAAATAAAAAAGAAAATATAAAAATTGAACCTTATTATGAAGGATTTAAAGGTGATATAATACCTTTAAATAATGGTGATAAATATTTATTTAAGGGAAAATATAAAGTAGTATCATCGGATACAATAAATGTTACAGAATTACCAATAGGTTTATGGACAATAACATTTAAAGAAATATTGGATAAATTAATGGATGATAAAGATAAAAAGGGTAAAAAAAGAACACCAATAGTAAAAAGTTTTAAAGATGATTGCACGGATGCTTTAGTAGATTTTACAATTAAATTTTCACCGGGAGTATTATCACAATTAGTAACAAAAAAAGTAGATAATAATATTAATCTTTTAGAGAAAACATTGAAATTGACAACATCTAAAGTAACTACTAATATGTATTTATTTGATCATCAACAAAAATTAAAGAAATACAATACAATATATGATATTTTAAATTGTTATTTTCCAGTAAGATATGAAGGATATAAAAAAAGAAAAGCAAATATATTAAAAGAATTAAGTAGAAAAATTCAATTGGCTAGTAATAAAGCAAGATTTATTAAAGAAAATTGCGATGAAACAATTGTATTAAGAAAGAAAAAGAAACAACAAGTTATTGAATTATTAAAATCTAGGAATTATGATATTATAGATAATGATGAAGAATACAAATATTTAAGAAGTATGACAATTGATAATTTAGAAGAAGAAAATATGTTGAAATTATTGAAAGAACATGATGATCTAAAAAATCAATATATAGAGATTAATAAATTATCATTGGAAAAATTATGGTTAAATGATTTGAAGAGTTTAGAAAAAGAATATAATAAATATATTAAAAATAGAGAAGATAGATTATATGGTGGTGCAAAAACTAAATCATCGTCTAAAAAGAAAAATAAAAAAGTTAAAAAAAAAAAGATTTTATAAAAATAATAAATAAAAAATAATAAATAATAAATAATAAATAAAATTTTTTAATGTATTTATTGTTTAATAATTAAAAAAACCCTTTAAAAAATAGAGTATTGGAATGATATGTAGAAATAGGTCTTTCTATAGGAGTGGCTAAATTACTAACATCTTTTTTATAATTTTTATAAGCGGTGGCCTCACTATTTATTTGTGGAACACTATAATTTACAACCAATTGATTTAAATCTTTCAATTGTTCTCTAATATTATCTTTTCTATTTGATGAAAATTGCAAATAACAACTTCTCATTATAATTTTTAAAGTATCTTCATCTTGATCACCTATAACGTGTTGTCCTTTAGAAATATGATAAACTCCAGCTTTTATAGCATTCTGAACAATTTGAATGTTTTCAGCAGAAAAATATAAGTCAGATAATAAACTTGATTGTTGATTGCCAATTAAAGCGTCTTTATAAGCTGTTGATTTCGATTGAATAGGTTTTTTATTATACAATGTAAATAAATCACCAGTATTTGGTCCCATAATATTTATTCGTCCATTATTCATATATTTATTACAAATAAAAAAAAATCTATAGAAATTATATATTAATGACATTTCAAAGTACCGTAGTAAAAGTTGCAGTTGTAATATTTATAATATTAATGGTAATAATGGCTTTAATGTTAATTAAAGGTAAAGAAAATAAAAAATGGCCTCCAGAAACTCCTACATGTCCAGATTATTGGAAATATGAAGATGGTCAATGTAAGGATGTTTTTAATCTAAGTGATGATACCATTAGCAGAGGAGAGTATGGTAAGTGGCCTGGTACTCTTTCGCCCGATAAAAGTAATGATGATGAGTATAAATGTTGTTGGGCAAAAGAGAAGGCACAAGTAGAATGGGATGGTATCACAAATAATAACCAATTATGTAAGAAATGCGAAAAGCTCAATTGGGGCACTGCAGAATTCAAATATGATATAGGTAGAAGTGCGCCTACAATTGTGGGGGCTAAAACAAATGGCCAAGATGGTACAATAATTGTTATCGATTTTAGCGAGACTATTAAAGATACTGATAATAAAATTGAGGCAAGTGACTTTACTGTAAAAATAAAAAGAAATGCAGCAGAAACAACGATCAATCAATTCACCGCAGCTGTTAATGCCAATGGTGATGTTGAATTAATGCTTTCTACTGCGAATGCGATTAAAAAGGGTGATGATGTTAGCGTGTCATACGAAAAAAATACAGATTCAGAAAAACATATTAAAAGTGATGAAAATTACTCAGTTGCAGATTTTAATGATATAAAAGTTACCAATTTGATCACTGCTTAACATGTTCGACACATATCAATAATAATATCCATATATCAATAATAATATCCATATATTAATATAAATGTATAATTATATTAATAATTTACCATATGATTTAGTTAATTATATTTATGATTATATACCTTATAATGTATTACTAGTTTTAAATAGAACATTTTATAATAAATATTATAATATTCATATCAATTATATTAAAAATACAATATGTAAAGGAAAATACAAATTATTTACATATGATACATATATACATAAAATCATAAAAAAGGATATGTTTTTTTTATTTAATAAATTATATTCTCTAGAACATAAGCGTTGGGAGAGAAAATATAAATATAAATATAAAAACAAAGTATTTAAAAAATACATAGATTTTTTAAAATATTTAAGTATTAAAAATAAATCACAAAAATGTTTAAATATAATGAATGAGTAAATAATGAATTAAAAAATAAAAGCTAATACATATAATGGAAGAATTAAATATTAATTCATTATTAAATAGAAATGATATAGAAATGAAACTGATAGAAAGTTTGAATTATTTCGAAGAAAATAAAAAAAATGTATTAACAAAAAGAGGAATATATATATATGGTTCTCCAGGTAGTGGTAAATCTTATTTTGTAAAATCTATATTAAACAAATTAAATTATGATATAATTAATTTTGATGCAGGCGATATAAGAAATAAAAGTGTAATAGAAACAATAACAAAACACAATATGTCAGATAAAAATATATTAAGTATGTTTAATAAAAAACAAAAGAAAATAGCAATAATAATGGATGAAATAGATGGTATGAATAGTGGTGACAAAGGCGGGATAAATGCATTAATAAAATTAATAAGACCTAAAAAAACAAAAAAACAAAAAAAAGAACAAATAACAATGATACCAATAATATGTATAGGTAATTATCATGTAGATAAAAAAATTAAAGAAATGATGAAAATTAGTATATCTATAGAATTAAAAAAACCTACTGATTTACAAACAAAAAAAATAGTTTCAATATTAATGCCAAATATAGAAATGGAATTATCTCAAAATATAATAAATTTTATTCAAGGCGATTTAAGAAAATTGAAATCAGCTTATGATATTTATAAAACACAACATTCTATATTAAAAAATCAATTAATAAATAATTTATTTCAAAAAAAAAACTACAATGAAGATACAAAAGAAATTACTAAGAAATTATTAAACAATCATTATCTTATTAAGGATCATAATTTATTGATGAATGAAACAGATAGAACTAGTGTAGCATTATTATTTCATGAAAACATAATAGATATGTTTGATAAATATGACAAAGCAGAAATAATATCAAATTATATAGATATATTGGATAATATATGTTTTTCGGATTATATAGATAGAATAACATTTCAAAAGCAAATTTGGATATTTAATGAAATGAGTTCATTAATAAAAACCTTTTATAATAATTATTTATTTCATAAAAAAATAAAAAAAAATAAAAAACAACTATACAATCCACCTGAAGTACGATTTACTAAAGTATTAACTAAATATTCAACAGAATATAATAATAGTATATTTATACAAAATTTATGTAAACAATTAAATATGGATAAAAAAGATTTATTTTCATATTTTATTTATTTGAGAAAGAAATATACAATAGATGAAATAATAGATTTATTTAATAATGAACATTATGAAATAAACAAATTAGATATAAATAGATTTTATAGATATATTGATAATATAAGTTAATTATAAGTTAATTATAAATTAATTATAATTTAATCTAAATTTTCAGCAAAAGTTTTAAAATCATCTTTCTTTCTAGCACCTGTATAATCTTTTACATTACCATTAGAATCAACTCCTATAATAGTTGGATAACCTTGTATTTTATCAGCATATTTTTTATTTAATGGATCATTATCATCTTTTTCAATAGCTTTTACCTCGACATCTGCAGGTTTATCATTTGAAAATGCTTGCCATTCAGGTTTCATTTCTTTACAATGTCCACAATCTTTCCAATGAAAAAGATACATTTTCTTACCATTACCCATACCTTCTTGATCTTTATTTTCTTTTTCATTTTCATAATTGCTTCTATCACCCCATAATAAGGCATCCAATCCAACTCTTACTAAGAAAAACATACCTAAAAATAGAACAACTTTTAATATGATAGGTAATTTTTTGAATTTTTTCAACGCATTTTTTAAAAATTTAACCATTATAATATAAATAAATATTTTATATTATAAGAACTTTGTAATAATAAATTAACTAAATAATTGAATTAAATAAATGAATTAAATAAATGAATAAAATCGTATTAATTTTTTATTTTTGATAAAATTAGTAGGAACTAATTTGGTTTCTTTTACGTAAGTAGGATTAGGATTTCTTATTAATTTTCTTTTATCAAATGTATTATATTGATGAGCAAATACCAATATACATTTTCTAGGATCTAATTGAACAAAAGGAATAGTATAGTTTTTTAAAAATTGTTTTTCTTCTGCCATTTCAGCATCATCATCATATTTAGTTATTTCTAATAATTTTTTTTTGAAAGCAAATGTTCCTGCGGTTGCATGATTACGACCATATGGACCGAATTGATAAATTTTATCTAAATCATTAAAATATATATATACAATACTACTACCTGCACATAATGCATTAGGTTTGGATCTTAATCTATCTACAGCATGACTAACCCTATCTGGCGGATAATAATCATCATCATCCATATATACAATTATATCTCCTTTACATTTTTCATGCATTATATTTCTTTTTCTACCTAATTTTATCTTTTCATCATATCTATAATATTTAACACCAGGAATATTAATAAATAAATCTTCTACTTTATCTTCACCATCGTCAATAATAATCCATTCCATTAATTCTTTAGGATAGGTTTGTAATTCAAAACATTTAATTAAATTAGGTATAAATATTCGTCTATTGTAAGTAGGTGTACATATACTTACAAAAGGTTTACCTATAGATGATACTTTTGATTTTTTTCTATTTTTTTTCCCCATAATATATTTATATTATATATTTATCTTTAATAATTTATTAATTAAAATTATTAAATTATTAATTATTATTAATTATTATTAACTATTTTTAATTAACTATTTTTAATTAACATTTTTAAGATTTGCTAATGGATTACCACTTAAAAATAAATATATATCTTTCATTAATCTCAGCAACCATTGTAATGGTGTTCTTATACCATCTTTTAAAGGTTTTAACATATCAAATGCGCTTTGTATCCATCCCCCTCTATTATTATATTTGAATAATTCACAAATCATTTTATCATTTTCAATACTTACTTTGTCAGTAGATTTTAATAATGTAACTCTATCTCTCCAGATACGCGGATTTTTAAAGAAACACCAGTACATATAAAATAAACCAGCTATTATTGTAGGTATCCACCAAATAATATTTTTCCATACACCTGGTAATAAATTATTAATAGATTTGTTATCTTTAAAATGTCCACTTAAAACACTACTAATACCTATAACTATACCTAACATAATAGGCATATAATAACGTTTTATATAATACCTAAACCAACCATATGATGCTACTTGAATTTTTTTATCCATAAAAGGTCTTAATATAAAGAAATATATCATATAAACAGGAATAGCAATAGTCATAAATTGTATTAAAGGAAATATAATAAGAATAGATATAGTAAAGTAGATAATGAAACCTATAATATGTAACATAGGATGCCATCCCCATATGGTCAAAATATGTATCATCAATGGGTTTCTAGGAATAGGAAAACCAGGTGGAACCATACTTAATATAAAACTAGGTATAGGTAGCACAGGTGTATGACAAACATCTATTTGTTGCCAAGCAGCTAATACAACAACTAAAGTAGGCATTATATAGAATCCTAATGCACCTATTAAAGCTATAGATGCTAATAATAAATGTGCTCTAGCATAATTCCAAAAACCTTCTAATGTAATTGCCATACCTCTTCTGAAGAAACCTTTTTCTTTACTACCTTTTTTATATGGCCAACTGACTTCATTCCTTTCATTACCTTTTTCCACTTCAAATAATGGTTGATTCATTGTTTCTGAATAAAATAAACTTTTAAATACACCTATTAACAAATCCATTATAAATCGTGTTTGATACCACATATATTTACAAGTCTCACGTATAATACCTTTTGCGGATGCGTATGAACCTCTTAAATCATAAGGAAAACCATACTTTTCATGAGATGTAAAAGCTGCTTCAGCATTTGAACCTGATCTAGTATATGGCGTTCTACCTAAATTTTGACCAGGAACAACAGATTTAGGTTTATAACATTTAAATAATAAAGATATACTAGAAGCTAAAAATATAATAATAAATGGTAATAAAATAGCTTTAAGTAATTGCATTGTTAATGAACCTTTTGTTTCAGGATTATATATATCTTCTATATCATTTTCTATCATACCTTTTTTCCCTTTTTTTACACCTTGTGCTGATCTACCTAATATATTTTTTCTTTTTTTTCCACTTTTGGTTGTTCTTTCACCAATATAACCTTCTTTAATAGTTCCGTATGTTTTAGATTTATTTTTATTATTTTTATTATTTTTATTATTTTTATTATTTTTATTTTCATCATCTGATTCATTATTCATATTTTCCATAGCTTCAATTCTTGCTTCATCATTTATTAAACCATCAATATATAATTCATTATTTTTTATTAGATTTTCCCGTTTTTTTTCATTTTCTGTTTTAAATTTCTTTTTTAATACCATCTATATAATTTATCTAAATATTTAATTATTTAGGAGCGAAAATAATTATATAATAATTTTATATATGTTAAATAAAAAAGTATTAATATTATCTTTTATGTTATTATGTGTAGTAGTATTATTTATATTTTTATCAAAAACAAATGATAATTTTAAAAGACCTAAAACAGGAGAAGAAGAGAAACAAGAAGAAGCAGAAGCAACAGAACAAGCAGAAGCAACAGAACAAGCAGAAGCAACAGAACAAGCAGAAGCAACAGAACAAGCAGAAG
>MDTC01086625.1_pt1 | contig 12308 bp, 10 predicted proteins | sample 811181 | NCBI WGS metagenome assembly MDTC01 (sample SAMN05326644, study PRJNA326480) | marine metagenome | isolation source: seawater | place: Pacific Ocean: North | collected 2011
AGCTCAGTTGGTAGAGCAACGCCCTTTTAAGGCGTGGGTCCTGGGTTCGAGCCCCAGGGGGATCACCAAAAGGCATCTAATTGTTTAGGTGCCTTTTTTCATATGCCAGCTCGTAAATTCAGTATTCAAATATTTTTAGGTTTCGCGATAATTCTCTAATATTGGGGAACTATTAAACTCGACTTATTGAATCTTTCGGAATCTTTTAGATCAAATGCGAATGCAAATTCATTGCATTTGGGGACTTTTCGGTGTACGCGAGTTTTAGGGAAATAGACGTAATACGTTTATTTCTTCGTTGGTCATAATTTATTAAAAATGAAGAAACTTTTTACGGAACCATCTTATAAAAAAAGAAATATAGCTCGTTCCTCTAAGGCGCTAAGAAACTACCGTAAAAGGAAAAATAAAAAATTCGAGCCTCATAGGTCTATAGGAGGAACGTATAAATCAAAAAAAGAAAGAAAACCAGTTCAAAATATTGAGGCACCAAAAGAATTTAGTTTAATAAATAATACTGAAGAGGTTCTAGAGTATTTTAAAAGAGCCAGATATTTCTTACAGCAAGGATATCCTATTAGGTTTGATATTTCAGGAGTTAGTACTTTAACACCTGATGCCATCGCTTTACAAATTGCTCGAATAAAAGATCGTCATTTTCATAAGAACAGCGGGATAATGGGGAACTCTCCAAATGACCCTGAACTGAGAAACCTATTTGACCAATCTGGATTTTATAACCATGTTAATTCAAATGGATTTAAACCTGAAATAAAAGACATCTTAATACATAAGGTGACAAAAAATAAAGTTGAGCCTAAATTAGCAAAAGAAGCATGTTTAGTAGGATTGAAACACACCTTTCAAAGTGAAGAGATTTTCGATCCAATGTTCGATATTTTGATTGAAATAATGCAGAATACAAATAATCATGCAGGAGAAATAAGAGGTGAATATGATTGGTGGCTTCACATTTTTAATGACCCTGAAACTAATATATCAAAATATACTTTTCTTGATTTAGGTGTTGGTATATTCGATAGTATTCCTGCGAAATCATTTAAAAACAAAATTGGAAAAACATTAGGCTTAACGCATAATGTAAACTTAGTAAAACCATTATTTAACGGGGAAATAAAATCTCGGACAGCAAGACCGGAAAGAGGAAGAGGTATACCTCAAGTTTACGAATCAAGTCAAGATGAAAAATTCGGTAAGTTTATAATGATATCAAATGATGTATATGTTGATATGAGAACATTGAAAACGCAAAAATTGACTAATAACTTTAGTGGAACTCTTTTCTACTGGGAATTAAAGAAAAAATAAAATGGAAATTAAAGACACATTAATCATCGCAAAAGAGTTTGGTGACACTGCAGGAGCCAGAGACTATGAAGATGGCGACTTTTCAGGTAAAGAGTTTTATGATAAATTCTTACTTCCGAAATTCAAAAAAGCATTGGAACAAAACTATATTCTTTTGATTGATCTAGCTGGATTTTGGGGATGGCCGTCTTCATTTGTTTCTGGATCATTTGGTATCCTATCAAAACAATTCACGGCAAGTACGGTACTAGAACACTTGCAATTCAGAAGTGAATCAAATCCTATGAAAATTGAAAAGGTAAAATTCATTATTAAAAACCCTGATCAACTATGAGAATAATTTTTCAATTCATTTTAACACCAATTCTAACCTTAATTTTAGGAATTGCTTTGGGGAAATTGATTAATGATTGGCCTTATTTTATTTTCAATTATGAAATCAAGATCACTGATGTTTTTAAAATCCTATCTACAATTGGTGTAGGAGTTTTTATCCCTTTATTAGTTAAAAAGTTAATTGACGACAAAAGAACAAAAAATGACAACATCATTGAGGTGATAAATGGATTCCGTACATCGTTAAAAAGCAACCATTCTTACATCAATGATTTATACACAAACAAAAAAATAATAAATAAAGATAAAGATTACATAAATATGAATCTTGATATACTGGGAAAAGAGTTCGATCAGGTTCATTCTTTTCTATCAGAAAATTGTTCCAGTAAAACTTCAACTTTACTTGGTGATTTAAAAACATCTTATTTTACCTATTGGCAGGTTTCAACTTCAAACGAAGTTCTTGGCTCAGATATTAAAAAAATAAGTGCCGCAGCATTTAAAGAGATTTGTGAGCAATACACAGAATTGAATAAAAAGATAAGGAAACTCAAATTGGAGATAATAAAAAACTAATACCAACAATATATAGCCAGTAGGGCTATCTGTGGGTTCAGAAAATGTTGTTTTCAATTAGCAATATTTAGGCTAATTAAAACCCCAACCAAAAAAGAGTCAATCGCTACCTTTTTTATCTTGTTTTGATATTTAGTTCATTTCCCATTGGGCGATTGAATTCCTTTTGTTCAAAATGCGCATCCAAAATTTCATTTATAAAATCACCTTCAAATTCCCATTCAGAAAGACTTTCTTTATTCTCAATGAATTCAAGTAAGCGGTCAAAATGCAGTAATATCATTTCTTTACAGATCAGCCCATGAATACTTTCATTATCATCGAAACCTTCAGGTAATTCAGTTCTTTTGATCACGGCCATAGCATCAATTGCGTGCTCAGACTCTCCATTTAAGTCTTCATCTAATTTAAGCCGAACTATGGTCATGTAACATTCTTTTGAAATGCCCAATTCATAGATGATTTCCGCACCAGTATCCGGCATGCCACTCATTGCATAAGGGTGGTATATTTTACCTATGTGAAAAAGCTCCTCCACGTTGCCGGACTCAGGTAATTTATGTTTACCGTTTAGATAAATTTTAAAATCATCAATTGTACGTTCCGGATTGGTTTCATTGCCTTCCGAAAATCCCTGACCAATAATAGCCTACTTCCCAAAAATGTTCTGTTGCAAGGCCATGTAATTCATGTGGTTTGCTGCTTCCATAGTTATTTTTTTTATTTGTTACGCATACATAATTGCTCAACAGACAATTGTTGCGACTCCAAAATAGGTTTCAAAATATCCGGGCTTTTTTCTTTGAACTGCTCCATGCGTTTTACTACTTCATTATTGGAATCAGACCATGTTGCAACAAGTTGTTGTATTATTTCATTTCTTTCTATAGAATCTAATGCATCAAAATTTCTATTACCCAAAACCTCGTTAATGTCATATTCCACATTACATAGTACATCTATTTCCATTTCCTTCATTTGTTCAGGAAAGTAAAGATTAAAAACAACTGAGTTAACAATCTCTTCGAAAAAACTCACGAAATTGACGTAGTATTTCAAAATGTCATAAGTGAGATACTAAAAGCGAAAATTGCTAAGAATGGTATTTTAATAGTGATTGATGAATTTGACCAGATTGAAGATCCTAGTGGGTTTGCCAAGTTGTTAAAGTCATTAGCCACTAACATCCCAGGCTTGAAATTCTGCATTGTTGGGGTAGCACAGGATATACAAAACTTAATGAAGGAACATGAGAGTACTGATAGATTATTTGCAGGAAGCGTAATTAATCTACCATCAATGCAACCATTTGAATTAAACGAGATTATAGACACAGCGGAGAACTCAATTGGAAATTTCATAAAATTTGATACTACAGCAAGAGATAAATTAATTCAATTGGCAAATGGACATCCCTACATCATTCATCTAATTGGCAAACAAGCACTAAGGTCGGCACATCTTGAACCAATCTATGAACTTAATGAAGAATACATAGTCAGAATACTTAGTGAAATTGCAGAAAAAGAAGCCGACCCAGTTCTTGAAGGAAGATATAAGAGAGCAGTAGCATCTTCTTATCAAAGAGAAGTAGTATTAAAATCACTATTTGCAGTAATTCAGAATGATGGTGAAATACGAACTTCAGATGCTTACAAAGTAGCAATTGACTACGATGTTGATAATCCTAGTCAATATGTCGGACATTTAGTGACAGAAGACTATGGTGCAGAAATTATAAAAGTTCGAGAACGATATTACAGGTTTAAAGATAGTTTATTTGCAACCTATGTGAATGCAAGACCTTGGTTAACACAAAATAAATAGCTATTGCCAACAACACCTATACGCAATACCCTGCGGGATACTGCGCATAGCCAAACCTTAGCTTCCATTATAATGAAAACTATGGAAATAATATGAAAAATATAAGGCCTATAGCTAAAGGTATTGGATTAGAGAAAAATGTCAAACTTACAATAAACGGTAAAGATCTTTAAACTCTTATTTAGGCCGAATCTATCTCATTATTAGAGAGTCTGTAATCTATAATATCTCTAATATCAGTGACAACGATCATCTCACTTTCAATCGCTTCAAAATGTTTCTTGCCACATTCAATTTTATATGACTCTCCTAATCTTAAACCAAATTGTTCAGTTGTTGATTTAGATTCTACGACAAAAAACAGCTTTTCTTCATCATTATCTTTCCACAGAATTGCCCAATCTGGATTATAGGTGCCTAATGGTGTTTCTATTTTAAACCAGCTGGGTAGCTTAGCATAAACATCGATATGGCTATTTGTCTCAAATTGCGAAACTAATTTAGATTCAGTTTTAGAATCATACACTACATGGTCATATGGAGATTTACTACTTGCTTTTAAATTACTTTTTAGATATCCAAAGAGCTCCTCATTTTCAAAAAGTTCTTGACTGTAATATTCGTTATCACCAATTTTATGGTATTGAATACCATCTATGATGTGTAATTTCATTTGTTCATTAATGATATGAATACAAACTTCTATAAATTTTTGAGGATTTCTTTTGAAAAACTTGAGCTTTTTTGTGCCTGTTAAAATCTTTACTATTGAATTTCTAGTTAGTTGCGTTTCGTTTTGGAGGCGACCTACAATATCTGGCAAAACATCTATTTCTTGCTCCAATGTTTCTGAACGAGCACTATTTATAACCTGTTCTGCATCTACACCACCTTTGTTTATGGTTACGGTTGCTTTTGAAAAATGTAATTGCCCTTTTTTTACATGGAAACCTCCACCATCGAGAGCTTCAATACAAGCATTGATTAATTTTACAGAATCAAAGTTTACTGAGTAAGTTGTTTTGAACTTAACTTTTTCCCAAAGTGCTTTAAATTCTGGGCTATCTAATATTTTTTTATTTACCTGGACCTTCGCTTTTTCTTCTTGTTTTTTAATTTCTAGTTTACCAGAGGAAGTTTTTAGTATGTCTAGGACTTGTTTTAGCACATGTTCTTTTTCGCTAATTGACTCAGGCAAATCAACCTTACCATCTTTTAGATGTATTCTTAATATATCTTGTACTTTTCCTCTACTATCGATGTAGTTTTTTTCAGCAAGATGAGCAAATATTTTTTTAGATTCTTCTTGGCCTAAATATTCTGGATCTGAAGAAGCCATCGCCATTACTACTTGACTAAAACTATGTTCCTCAATAATTCCAAATTTGATTCCGGTATCTTTCTCTATTTCTTCTTGAAGGTTTTTAACAAATTCGGAATATGACTCGGAAGCAAGTACTGTTAAAATATTGACTTCATGCCCATGGACTCTTTCTCCTTTTTGATCTACACAAATTCTCAGGCCTCTTCCAATTTCTTGTCTTCTTTTGTTTTCGTTGTTACCCCCTTCTTTTAGGGTAGTGATTTGAAAAACATTTGGGTTATCCCACCCTTCTTTTAAGGCAGAGTGTGAGAAAATAAACCTTAGCTTTGAATCGAAACCAAGTAGTTTCTCCTTGTCTTTCATGATTAATTTATAGGTGTCTTCATCCGCATTGGTATTCCCCTTTGTGTCTTTGAAGTATTCAAATTTGTCTTTATTGTTACTTTTTTTTCCTTTTTTATCTATGGAAAAATATCCATTATGTACTTCAGCTGGATCTTTTTCTTTATCCTTAATATCTTCAAATAGTGAATTGTATTTTGTGCTTTGAATTAATTTTAAATACTCCTTTTCAAATATTTCTGCATATTCTCCCTTAATAGAATTTCCTTCATCATCGTATTGTCTGTATTTAGCTACACTGTCAATAAAAAACAGACTCAATACCTTAATACCTTTTGGGTTTAATACTAGTTCTTTATTTAAATGTTCTTCAATAGTTTTACGTATCATGGCTGTTTTAATGTGTGTGTCATCTACAGCTCCTATTGCTTTTCCTAAAGCAATTTCTCCAGGTTTACTTGTGAAGTCTATGTATTCGCTTCCTTTATGCGCATAAATATCTTTAATGATATACCCTTCATATTCTTCACGGCCAGTTAACTCTTCAAGGTCTTCATTTTGTTTTACCCACTTTTTTATTCTTTTAATGCTTCCGCTTTTAAAAGCATCTACTTCGATGTGTGCTTGAAGTGTGTTATTTTTTGACTTTACATCCAGTAAACGAATGTAGGCGTCGTTATTAGCCCCTTCAGTTTGCACTGAACCAACTTCAATTTGCTTGACTAATTTTTTCTCGTATGCATCAACTGCATCGAGTTTATACATCATGTTTATTTTTTCATCTTTTTTATGGGTAGCAGAATAACGGACAATTGCTAAAGGGTTCAGTCCTTTAACTGCTTTTTTTCTAATAGGCGTACCCATAGTACTTTGAGGTTCATCTATGTATACTACTGGATTGGTGTTGCTTATAAGATCAAGCGGTTTATATCCTAAAGCATCGTTATAACGGTGTATAATATTTGCTTTTTTCTTGTGGTCTTCGGGATTTTCAAAACTTTTGGAAAAAGCATCAATGTTGATCACCATTATCTCTAGGCCATCGTTGGTGGAAAAGTCTCTAACTTCATTTAGTTTGCTACTGTTGTAAACAAAAAAATTGTAATTGACATTGTCGTAGAGCTGTTTTAAATGCTCCTGAGTCATTTCTAAAGATTTAATGGTTCCTTCCTTTATTGGGATTGACGGAACGACAATAATGTGCTTAGAAAAACCATACTTTTGGTACAACTCCATTATGGTTCGTAAATAGACATATGTCTTTCCTGTTCCCGTTTCCATTTCAATGGTAAAATCCAAGTTGTTTCTATCTACTTCATTTTTTTCTGAAGGTTTTAGTCCATTGCCTAATTGGATGTTTTGGACATTTTCTAGGATTTTATTTTCTGTTAATGTTAATCGATTTCCATACCCTATTTCGTTAAACGATATGTTTTGTTGTTTGGCGATAAAGGCAGGGGAGTAGACGGTGAAATTGGATTCACACTTATCCTGTCCCTGAAAAATATCTACAATGGCATTTATCCCTTGAGCTTGGTGTTCAAGTGTGCTTTCAAATTTTATTTTCATCTCGCTCATAATCTAAATACTTTTAATTTCAGTAATTCCAAATCGTTTTAGTGTTTGGACTGAGTTGGTTTTCTCAACATCTGTAAAGCCTGTATCTTTAAAAATAACCCTGCAAATTTCTGGATTTAGCTCTTGTTTCCATTTACCAATTCCTTCTGCAATTTTGCTGGTAATGCTATCTGCCAAGCAAATAAACAAGGCGCCATAACCAACATTAAAGACGGTTTTGCCTTCTATTTGCTTTTCTTCAATAGGAAGAGTTAAATCTAAGCCATACTTTAAAAGTATTTCATACAAAACATCTTCTTCCGTTCTTTCTTCTTTAATATTTGAAACAGCATCTAATAGGCTTTGCTGAACATCTTCTGGGTTGCCATCCCAACCTTTAATGTTGGAGCTGTCGAGTTTAAAAACTTTAAAACCTAAATCAAGGTCTTTGGCTTTTTCTGGATTTTCTTCTGCTATTTTTTTTGCTGCTCTTCGAATTCGTTCTTTACCTATTTCTGCAATAGTTTTATAACCTGCTTTAAATGCTTCACTTTTCTCATCAGTTGGCTCTGGTAATTGTACTTGAATATGTTTACGATGTCCATCATCATCTGCATTAAGTTGCATTATAGCATGTGCGGTAGTTCCAGAGCCAGAAAAGAAATCAAGAATAATAGAATCTTTATCAGATGCTATTACTAAACATTGCTTTATTAATTCAACTGGTTTAGGGTAATCAAATATTTTTTGGTCATCGAAAAGCTTTTTTAAATTTTGATTAGATGCTTGAGTGTGACCAACTTCGCTATGATTCCAAATACTAATCGGAACCATACCTTGTTGACTCTCTGATAAAAATCTTTTAAGCCTAGGAGTATTATTCCCATCTTCTCCGAACCAAACTCTATTATCGTTTATCAATTCCTCTATTTTTTCCTTCGACATAGACCAACTTCTTCCATTAGTTGGTAATATCTTATCTCCACTTGGTGTGGATATTTCATACCTATCTTTTTCAGTAAGTCGTGCCACTGTTAAATCACTACTTTGCCAAACCCCTCTCTCATCATTATCCAAATTTTTATATCTGCCCATTTGACTTTCCGTCATAGGAAGTAGATTTCTTTTAAATTCTGAACGATTTTTTGCATAACAAAAAATTGTTTCATGATTTAATGAAAAATATTTTGCATCATTCTGAGGAGAAAATTTTTTCTCCCAAATTATCTCTTGAATATAGTTTTCCTCGCCAAAGTTATCATTCAATATTTTTTTTAAATTCTCATTTTCATTCTCATCAATACTAACGAAAATAACACCATCATTCTTTAATAAGTTTCTAGCCAGCCTCAACCTTGGATACATCATGTTTAACCAATTGGAGTGGTAGCGTCCGTCACTATCAGAATTGGTTGAAAGTTTATTCCCATCACTATCTACTTGTCCAGTAACTTCTTGGTAGTTTTTAAGGTTGTCTTTGTAGTTGTCTTTATAAACAAAGTCCTTACCCGTGTTGTAAGGAGGGTCTATATAAATCATCTTAACCTTTCCAGCATAGCTTTTCTGCATCAGCTTCAATACTTCTAAATTATCACCTTCAATGTAGAGGTTTTGGGTCGTATCCCAATCAACACTATCTTCTTTACATGGTCTTAAAGTCCCTGTACTTGGTTTGTGAGCTTCTCTACGAGCCTGAGACTTTCCTGCCCATGTAAAACGGTAGTATTCGTCTTCTTCTTCAACCTCATCTCCAAAGACTGCTTTAAAAGCATCAAAATCAATTTTATTTTCCGTAACTAATTCAGGAAACAATTCTTTTAGTTTCTCTATGTTGCTCTGGAGGATATCTTCACTCATGCTTTGAGCATCTCCACTTTTAATTTTTTCTATACTCATCGGTTAAATACTTTTAATTTCTGTTATACCAAATCGTTTTAGTGTTTGCACCGAGTTGGTTTTCTCCACATCTGTAAAGCCTGTATCTTTAAAAATTACCCTGCAAATTTCTGGATTTAGCTCTTGTTTCCATTTACCAATTCCTTCTGCAACTTTGCTGGTAATACCATCTGCTAAGCAAATAAACAAGGCCCCACAGCCAACATTAAAGACAGTTAATCCTTCTATTGTTTTTTCTTCAATAGGAAGAGTTAAATCTAAACCGTATTTCAATAATATTTCATACAAAACATCTTCTTCAGTTCTTTCTTCTTTAATATTTGAAACAGCGTCAAATAAACTTTGCTCTAGTTCTTCTGGATTACCATCCCAACTTTTAATATTTGAACTATCAAGTTTAAAGACTTTGAAACCTACGTCTAACTTTCTATCATCACTATCTTGGGTAGCTTTTAATCCAGCCCTTCTTAATCTCTCTTTGCCTATTTCACAAAGATTAAAATCCTTTCCTATTAATTTCAATAATTCAATGGCATTTTGAGCAATTTGCTTTTCACTTGGGTCAGAGATTGTTTCTGGATTAATTTCTTGTCCGAGTTGAACAAGAATAAATTTATTTAATCCATTTTTCATTACTGCTTCTGCGGTAGTTCCAGAACCAGAAAAGAAATCCATTATTATCTCATTCTTAATATCTAAAAAATTAATAAAATATTCAATAAGAGAGAGTGGCTTAGGGTAACTAAATACTTTATCACCCATTAACTCTTTTAAATATTTTCCTGCATTTTCCGTAGTAGTTACACTTACACTGTCGTCGATTAAATTTGGCGGAACTTCGGCATCATAGTCTGATTTCTTATATGATATTACAAGTGATTTGGAATTGATCTTCATTTCGGTTTTTTTAGAAATTTCTTCTTCCAAATTGCTTTGTATCCATATGAATTTGTTTTCAAAGGATACTTCATTGTAATTCGTATTATTTTTTATTACTAAATCATTTAATAATTTATTAGGATAAGTAGCAGTGCCATAAATTCCCTTTGGAATTGTCTGGTCATTTAGTTTAATTATTAATTCACCTGGCTTAAAAGTAAGAATCTTTAAAGAATTTTGAGACTTAGTCATCGGATCATCACTTTTACTTACCTTCTGAACTCCTTTATATTTAAATGAATTTTTCTTTTTTTCATAACATAAAACAAACTCTAAGTTCTTCTTTATTTTCGTTGATAAATTTGGAGGAGTAGCTGATTTAAACCAGTTCCATTGACCGATAAAATTTCCTTCTCCAAAGATTTCATGACCAAGTTTCTTTAAATTTTCTACCTCATTATCATCAATGCTCATAAAAATTACCCCATCATCTTTCAGTAAATTTCTAGCCAACCTTAACCTAGGATACATCATATTCAGCCAATTTGAATGGTAACGACCTTCACTATCTGAATTAGTTGAAAGTTTATTCCCATCACTATCAATCTGTCCAGTAACTTCTTGATAGTTTTTTAAGTTATCCTTGTAGTTATCCTTATAAACAAAGTCCTTACCCGTGTTGTAAGGAGGGTCAATGTATATCATCTTAATCTTCCCTGCATAAGACTTTTGCAAGAGTTTTAAGACCTCTAAATTATCTCCCTCGATATACATGTTTTGAGTGGTATCCCAATCCAAACTTTCCTCTTTAGCTGGGCGTAAAGTACCTGTACTAGGTTTATGAGCTTCTCTTCTGGCTTGTGCTTTACCAGCCCAAGTAAAACGGTAGTATTCATCCTCTTGTTCAATATCATCGCCCAACACATCTTGCAATACCTTAAAGTCAATTTTTCCTTCGCTTACTATCTCTGGAAAAAGCTCCTTCAGTTTCTCAATGTTATCGTTGATTATATCTTTGCTTTGGGCTAATTCATCGCCTTTTTCTATTTTCTCTATGCTCATAATTAACTGAGTTTACTTTTAATATCATCTATCTCTTGTCTTTTCTTTTGTATTGCTACATTGAGATTCACTTTAATTCTTAACTGACTCTCTTTTGATAATTGACTTTTTAAACCTATAATTTCTTTTTCTAATGCTTCAATTTCTTGTAAATGAACCATGTCTTGTTCACTTCTTTTTTGGGTTCTTTGTTCGAATCTGCCAGTTATACTGGCTGCCTTAAACTGAACCAAGGCATTAATATAATTATTGTAAACCGTTTGTAAGTTTGTTTTGTCAATATTTTCAAATTTTAGCGCATCATAAAAAAATAATCTCAATTATCGAAAGGTCTTTCATTTAAAGATAAAGATGGCACAGAACGGTTTGATTGTCGCATAAAATGGTGGCAGCCTAATACAAAAAGACAAATCCACAGAGATATAATGATGGAATGCCCAGCGGAAATCGCTTAGAAACCACTTATACACAACAACTATTATGATTACTCCGATGATAAAGTGGTTTTCTTTGGTCATTATTGGCTGAAAGGCAAACCCATAATCGAAAACAACAAGGCCATTTGTCTGGACTATAGCGTAGCAAAAGAAGGACTATTGGTTGCTTTTCAATCAGAATACCTCCATGATAAAGAAGTAAAGGACGGGTCAATATATTAATATAGTTGTCTCAATTTAATAAGACCCTCCACCATTTGCCTATTGTGTAGTTTGCTTATCTTAGGACTTAAATTTTTACAAAAATCTCCAGTTAAAAATATTCATGGCCACAAAAGCAGACATTAGAAAAACACTCGCAGAACTCAACAATGGCAAATTCCACGTAGAGTGTCCCAATTGCGACAATGAAATCAAACTCAGTGAAGCCGGATTGTTTCATTTGGACGACTTCACACCTGAAGCCCTCGAGGTATATAAGGAAATGATTGCGTACCAGAAAGAAAGGCGCGCTGAACTCAAAGAACGTAAAAAGAACATCCCGCTAAAATCAGGCAAAGGTGCAAAAGCAGTTGGGATTGGATTTATTTATGAGCGCCTCGCTCCTACCTTAGATGGTTTCAAATTCAATAAAAACGATTGCCGATCCATGTTTGACCCTATTGATTATGTCATTTTTGAGGGTTTGAGTGCAAAGCAACGCGTTGAAAAAATCATTTTCATGGATATTAAATCAGGTA
>MDTC01040040.1_pt1 | contig 12307 bp, 12 predicted proteins | sample 811181 | NCBI WGS metagenome assembly MDTC01 (sample SAMN05326644, study PRJNA326480) | marine metagenome | isolation source: seawater | place: Pacific Ocean: North | collected 2011
GCAATGCATATGATTGGAGTAGGTCTGCTTATTTTTTCCTTATGGAGGTTAAAGTTTGATAATGAGTCAAACAAAAAAATATTTCTCGCTTATTCAGTCTTTGGAGGTGTAGTTCTACTTGTGGCTTTATTTAATCATTTATTCAGAGGCGGAGGACCACCTATTCCTATTTTAATTCTAATAGTGTCAGCTACAGCATTAGGGTTGTACGGCTCAAGAAAGGCAATTGGTTAAATCATCGGCATATCCTCTCCATTAAGCTCGGGGACTTCTAAACCTCTTAAATAAGTCAACCCTATATTCTTTGAGTTAGACGACCTTTAACCCACTGATTCTATTGACTTTAATGCCTGTTGCATTACGTACTTTTGTTTAGGTTTTGGGGAAAGTCGGTGATATTGAGAAAAGCCTCCATATAAAAATTCAATTTTTGATGTTTTTTGCTCATTTTTGACATATTTTGAGTCTTTTTTGCTCATTTTTGGCCAATTTTGGTTCATTTTCGTCATTTTTTAAGGTCCTGTTTCTAATAAATAATAGAGTAACTTGAAAAAAATGAACTTTAAATCATTTTTCGTAAGATGTTTTAGTGAATTAAATTTTTCTTAATGATTAATCCTACATCTTGTACTGTTTCTATATTATTTATTTCTTCAGGTGTAAAACCATAAAAAGCGCCGAATGTATTATTTGGATTAATATTTTTACTTGATCTAAAACCGTGATCTCCTATCAATATTATTTTATTGTTTTTTAAATTCATTTCATTTAAGAGGGCTGTAAATTTTTGATTAGTAAATTTCCAAAATTTCACATATTGATCAACTGACTTTCCATTGAATTTAAATTCTTCTTTAAACCTAAAAGGTGGATGAGGCATGTGAAAATGATACCAAACAAAATCATATTTATTAATTGTTTCAACATTAAAATAATCAAAGATTGATTCTTTAAATTTTTTAACTTTATATTTGGCGTCTATTCTTGATAAAATAGTTTTGGAAAAAATATCATATAAAAATTCACTATTATCCAAAAAATCAAGGAGAGTAGAAAAAGAACTTAAATTACTGAAAACCCTATTGTTATCGGATTCCCATTTAGGTAAAAAACGATCTTCCCTTATATAGTTGAAATCAAATAATCCAAAAGATTCTATTTTTAAACTATCTTCCCTAAGGTCTTTTAAAAGTTTTGAGTTGAAATTATCCTTTTTTTCTAAAAAATTAGTGTATAGATTGTTTTTTGGTTTTTGTTTTAAAATATTTTCACCTATTAAATTATAATTAAATAATGAGTAGATACTTAAAGTTGTTGAAGTCTCGTTGGAATAGAAGTTGTTTTTCACCAACCAATTATTTTCAGTCAGATAATTAGAGAAAAAATTCATGTCAACCTCATCTAAATAATTTGAGAGTTCAAGAGGTGAAGCATATTCGTCAAGTATTATCAAAATCAATGCATTATCGTTCTTTTTTGTAGGAATCGATTGTTTGGTTTGAAGAGTTGATTCTCGATTTTTGGAACTTGGGGTTATTCCAAAAAACATTGTGGAAACCGATAAAATAATAAATAGAGATTTTGTTATTCTTTCTTTAATAAAAATAAACATAATAGAGATAAAAACCATTAAAGTAAAACTATAAGAGTATCTCCAAATTGAAGAAAGTGTTTGATTATTTAAAGTGAAATCATCCATTAGTAAAATGATAGAATCATCTAATATATTGGTGTAACAAGTACAAAAGATTAAGGGAATTAATAATTGTTTTGGTTTTTTTGACTTTATTAAGTTCTCGAGAAATAATATCACTGCAAACAGAAAAAAAATATTAATCAGATTATGTATGGATTCTAATTTGAATAAATAAAAAGGGACTAAAGTTAAAGTGTATGTATATTGTATTTTCCAAGAGAATTTAAATGAAGGTGCGAAATGGCTAAATATCAAAGAAAAAATCCAATAAATTAGTAATGAAGACGGGGATTTATATAAAAGGAATAAAAATAAAAAGGGAAAGAATAAATCAATTTTAGATATACTTTTTTTAGAAAGTCTTATTAATAATAAATTAATACCAAACATTAAAACAGGCAATAAATTAATTCCAAATAATAATCTGTCTGGTTTACTGATATCCTTAATCCACATAAAAGATAAATTTTCAAATGAATGAAAATTTAAAATTGAATAATAGACACTTATTAGAAAAGGTAATTGAATAATAAAAGGAAGCATGTCTATAGTTTTATAAAGAGGGTGGTAACTGAATTTTTCATGCAGTCTGAAAACATCCTTCTTTTTTTTAATTGAATTCTCCTTTTTTAACATAAAATTATTTAACCCCTTGATGTTTGATGTCCTTACAAAAAGAATACACTCTATTAATTTTGTTAAAAAGGTATTTATCACCAAAATCAGTAGTATTGTCAAAAAGAAATCATCCGTAATATCAAACAAGGATGATAAAAGTTTATTGTAGATTTTTATCATCTATTTTGAGAGATTAAGTAATTTACGATGTTAACGGTAGACTTGATTCCTGAAAAGATAGTATTATTTTTAAATTCAATAATTTTTTCAAAAAAAAGAGAATTATTTGATATCGCTTCGACTTCAACCTTTAAACTATCCAAATTATTTTCTGTTATTATTTTCCCTAATTTAAATTCATTTTTTTCATCCCAACTTGATGACAAATCATTTATTTCAAAATCTTTTAAATCTGATTTATTTATTTTAAGGGTAATGACCGGTTTTCCTGTTAAAAATGAATAATCGTATCTTATTGAAGATGTATCAGAAATTAGTAATTTTGATTTTGAGAATGAGATTAAAGGATCTGGAGAATCATCCCAAACAATGTTTGGATATCTCAAACACTCTTCTTTAAATTTATTTATAAATTCAATTTCTGAAATAAAAGACTGTGGATGAGGTCTTATAATTAGAAAGTTGTTTTTTAAATATTCTAATATTTTATATCCATACTTGTTAAGTAATCCCTTTTCTCCCCACGAAGACGCTATTAAAATATACTCTTTGTCATTTTTAAGTTTTTTTAAGTTTTCATAAAAAACATCTAGGTAAGGTAATCCAACAGGGATAAGTTTTTTGGATTTTAATTTTCTAATTTTTTCAATATCCTTTATTGATTTATTTTGAAAATCCCCAATAGTTAAGATAGTATCATAATTGTCTAAAGATCCCTTTTTGTAATATGAAATATCACTAATAGAATGCCAAACATGAATTAATTCTCTAACTTTTCTAGGTCTCTTTAAAGGAAACCCTTTGTTTCCAATATTTGGAGTGGTTGAAATTAGGAGATTAGAAGATATTGAACTGAACTTTAATTTTCCTAAAAAACCTAATCCTAAAAATTTAGAATTAATAAATTCACTTTCTAATTCAAGAATATGATCCTCGTAATCCAATGTGTAATAATTAAAACGAATTTTTCTTTCAATTAATTCATTTACTATGGGAAGGAATGTATTTTTATATTGATTACCTTCAGAAAAGATACTTATTTCAGATTTTTTTATTAAATCAAAATTCACTCTTTTGAAAAATAACTTCCTAAAAAAATATATAATTGAAGTAACAATTGCAATAAGAAAATTTATAATTACTCCTCCTGTACCTGGATCAATATATAGAATCATATATAATTTCTTTAGGAATTATTTTAACAGGGTTATTTTTTAATCTTTGCGTGTTTATACTCTCAGAATACTTTTTAAGGTTAAGTTTTTTTATTTCATTTAATGACATTTTAAAACCTATATCTCTTTTTAGAGATTCAAAGAATAAAATAAACTCCTTCTTGTTTTTTAAGTTCAAACTTTTTAAAATCTTCTTTCTATTTATTTCACTTATATATTTAAAGTTTTTATCAATAAACTTTTCAAATATTATTGAAACTGCCTCACCGTGGCATATATCATGATTCATGGTTAAATAATAACTGAATGCATGAGGAGCAGTGGTTTTAGAAATATTAATTGCTTTTCCAGATAGATTTGATGCCAACAATAGATCTCGTCTATCGAAGTTGGAGATAGTTTTTATTTTTTTTAAAATAGGAGAAATTAATTCAATAGCGTCCATAGCATATTTTGAACTTTGATCTGTACAATTAATTGACCAAAGTGATTCAATTGATTGACAAAAAGAATCAAGAATAGAACAGTATGACGGCTTTCCATTTAAGTTTAATGTGTACCTATAATTTAAAATTATTGTCTTGGGAGTTATAAACGGTGATTGAATAGAAAATTTCAGTTTATTTTTATAAATAACAGCGAAACTTGTGCTCTCTGAACCTGATCCAAAAGTTGTTGGTATGCATAAATGGTCAATAGAAGTTTTAATTTTTTCGACATCAAAAACTTCATTGAAATTACAAAAGTTATTACTTATCGAAAGTAATTTTGAAACATCAATTACTGTTCCTCCTCCATATGATATGATTAAATCATAAAACATCTTGTTGTCCTTTAGAAAAACTTCAATTTCATTAAAATCTGGATAAGATTTTGTGTAATTCCAAATTTGAACATCATATTTATCTTTCAAAAAATTAAGATCAGAAGAGAAATCACTTTTTAAGTAGGACTTTTTACCTGTAACAACTAAGATTGATTCGGGTGAAATCTCTTGTATTTTATTTAACAAATTATTCACCTTACTTATTATTAAATAGTTTGATGAATTTATTTTTCTGTTCTAACGGAGTCTCTTTAGGCCTTCCTAGATCTGATCTTGATGAACTGCCTACTAAAACCTCAATTAAAACTGGTCCCTCAACTGAATCTATAGTGTTTTTGAAAAAATATGATAAATCGCGTTCACTTGTTAATTTATGATAGTTTTTATATCCTAAACTTTTTGATAATAACTCGAAATTAATAACATCACCTATTGTAGGTTGACCTCCAACAGATTCATGTGTTCCGTTATTAAATAAGACATGGTAATAGTTATTTTTAGCATTATTTCCTACAATACCCATTGAACCCATATGCATTATGACAGATCCATCTCCATCAAAACAAAAAACTCTTTTGGAACAATTGTTTGAAATGCCTAATGAAATTTGGTTAGCGTGCCCCATACCTCCAATAGTATAAAACATTGGATTCTTAGATTCATTTTTATCTGAAACCTCATTCAATTCTCTAGATGTTTTCCCTGTAGTAGAAACTACAATATCTTCACTTTTTAAATTATCTATAATAATTTGAATACACTTTTCCCTTTTGAGATTGTACTGTTTTGATTTTGATTTAAATGAATATTTACTAAAAGAGTTTTTCTTCACTAGGATGGCGATTGGTTTTTGATATTCTTCAATTTTTTTTACGACTCTCTTTAACTGATAAATTGATTCTGAAGTATCGGTATTCAATATTTCGTATTCTATTTCTAAAGTTCTCAATATTACCTCTGTTATTTTTCCTTGAAAAATATGTTGTGGCTCATCTTTTTTTCTAGGCTCACCTCGCCATCCTATAAACAATAACATTGGAATTTTAAAAACTGACTCATGGGCTAAAGAGGTAAAAGGATTTATAATATTACCTAGGCCTGAATTTTGAAAATAAACTAAAGGTATTTTGTTTGTTGATAAATTATATCCAATTGATAATCCTATAGAAGATCCTTCATTTGCATTAATAATATGTTGACTCTTACTTGTATTTTCAGTCACACAAAAACAAAATTCTTTTAAAAGAGAGTCAGGAACTCCTGTGAAAAAATCTATATTATTTTCTCTTAAAGAATTAAAGAATTTTAAAGTGTCTATCATTTTGTGCCAGGTATCAATGTTAAAATTTCTTTAATTGGCATACAAAGTTCGTTGCAATCTGATGACCTTTCATTTAATAGTATTGATTTTGCAACATTCAACATAGCAGGATAAGATGATCGTAACATATGATTAGCATAAATTACAATATTTACTCCCCATTTTTTAAATTCAGATTCTTTAATATGATTAAATGTTGATGGGACCACAATAATTGGAGTGTCTTGATTAAATTTTCTAAAATTTTCACAAAATGATTTAATATCTTCTCCGGACTTTTCTTTACTATGGATCATAATACCGTCAGCTCCGGATTCTACATATGATTTTGATCTAGATATAGCATCCTCAAGTGTTTTCTCAAGAATAAAACTTTCAACTCTAGCTATTATCATAAAATCATTTGTGATCTGAGCTGATTTACCCGCCCTAATTTTATTTGAAAAATTCTCAATTGAATCTTGCGTTTGTCTTATTTCGGTGCCAAACAACGAATTTTTCTTTAGACCGGTTTTATCCTCAATAATTATTGATGAAACTCCAAGCCTCTCTAATGTTCTTACAGTAAAAACAAAATGTTCTATTTTGCCCCCTGTATCTCCATCATAAATTAATGGTTTAGTTGTCGTCTCCAACATGTCATTTATTGACTGAAGTCGAGTTGTTAGATCAACGGCTTCAATATCCGGTTTACCCTTGGATGTTGAGTCTGTCAAACTACTTGACCACATACCATCAAATTCATTTAATTTGCCATTAATTTCCACCTTGGTGTTTTCAATAATTAGTCCTGTTAGACCTGAATGAGATTCCAAAACTCTAACTATATCTTTAGATTCAATTAATCTGCGTAATCTTTTTCTTCTAATATCTGGAGTAGTTCCAATATCTTTAATTTTTTCTTGTAGTAATGTTGAATTTATTCCTTTTGTATAAGGAACATCAATTACCTGACCGTTCCATTCTTTTAAAGTGTTTATTACTTTTTCTCTTGTAGACTTTTGAATTCCTTCTTTCCAGTCATCTCCATGAACCACATAATCGGGTTTTATAGCTTTCAAGTTTTCTGTATAATCCAGCGAATCTTGTTTAATAACCCTAGCAACTCCTTTTATATTTATGAGAATCTCTTCTCTTTGATCATATGTCAGATATGGCAATCTTTTATATGAAGAAATCGCTTTGTCAGTTAGTAAACCAATTATCACTTCTCCGAGCTCTGTTCCTTTTTTAATAATATTTAAATGTCCAGGATGTATTATATCCGCAGACATACCTATGTAAACTTTTTTCATATTTATATTTATGTAAAGAAAACATAAATTTAATTTTCGTTAAAATTTAATATCAATTAAAATTGACTCCGTTACTGGAGAAGACGTTGATAAAGGAATTTCGGAAGCTGGCACTTATACTCTAAATAAAAATAAACTCAAAAAGAAAGCATACTATGGAACAGGTTGGCTCGATTTTGGATTAGTATTTGAAGTACCTTTATTGTCAATAATAACAGAAGTTACAAGCATTTTTAATGATAAAACCAACATTAAATCAACTAAATTTATATTGATCTACTCTCTATTTCTGGCATCTTTGGAACTGCCATATTGTTTTACTAATTTTAAGAAAATCCAAATAAATGAAAATACTTTTACTATTTACACTTATGTGTTTTAGCTGTGGTGAACCAGAGGATGTAGAATCAATAATTATAGACAATAATTCTAAATGGGTAGAGTATTATAATAAAGGTGATGCAAAAGGGATCGCCTCATTACATACACTTGATGCAGTTGTAACACCACCAAAATCAGACTTTGTGGTCACCAGGCATGAAATTGAGGAAATGTATAAGGCAGAAATAGAAATGGGAAATGGCACATTAGGTTTACAAACAATAGAAGTGATACAAGATGGTATTTACGCATATGAGACAGGTCTTTATGATATTAAAATGACTATCGAAGGAGAAAAAGTTAATGATAATGGGAAGTATATTGTTGTTTGGGAAAAACAAAAAAATGGTGAATGGCTTTGTAAGAAAGATATTTGGAATACAAGTATATTTAACTAATAAATGAAAAAATACTTAATAGAAAGTTTACTCATTGTAGGGAGTGTTTTATTTTCCCTTTATATCGATTCACTTATTCAACATGAAAACAAAATAGACTTGAAAAAATCGATTTTGTCAGAATTAAGATTAACAATAAATCAAGATCTCAATCAGTTAAAAAATGTTGGAGAAGTTGAAGAAAGCACATTAGTATCAAATCAAATTTTATTAGATGATTACTTATCTAAAACAAAATTGAATAAAAAAGAACTTGTAAAACATTTCTCGAATTTAAAACAATTTGGCGCTTTATCTTTTTTTATCCAAAGTGGTCCATATTCTCAACTTATTCAAACAGGTTCTTTGGAATTAATTAATAATAAAAGTTTAAAATCAAATTTATTATTAGCATATGATAACCTTAATAAAAGAAAAGAGTTCGGTGATATAATGTTAGATCAATTTAGTTTGGATTTTGGTAAAGAATTATCCCCATATATTGTCGTTTCAGAAAGTATTTCAGATAGCTTAAAAAAGTTTTACAAAACTCGAAGAGTAGATAATTATGTAGTTAGTGATGATTATTATAATTCACAAAAAGTCTTTTTTTTCTATTCTGAATACAAGTTTTGGATAGAAGCTTTCATTGATATTCACAACAATTATTCCAAGCTTTTAAATAAAATTTTAGTCCAGATTGAAAGTGAGTTAAATGATTGAAGTCCCTTTATATCATGATGGTTATCCTTTTAGATGTGCTGGTAAGTGTAACTTACTCAAAAGTTCGTGAAAAAGAGGACATGTTAAAATATTTTAGTTTTTTCGGCTTCTTCTATCATCAACTCTTTTGTTTTTAACTCAACTATTGCATCTGCAATCAATGATTTTGTAGCACGGTATTCAATAGTCCCTGTCACAGGCTCAACTATCATCATCGTTTTTGATCCGGGGTAGGCATCTTTAATTACCCCTTGAAGTATTTCCGAACATACATTCCCAATAACAGAATTTAAATCTCTTCTTTTAAATCTAGAATTCGGATATTTTAAAGCAATATTTCCTTTTATTAAGGGTTTTACCAAATTTTAATTTAACTTCTATAAAAAATACCTACAAACAGATTAGTATTGAAATGTAATCTAAATTCTCCTAAATGGAGGATTTTTAATGGTATTAGCTAGAGAAATACAAGGGGTTCAATTAAGATTGAGGATTATATGTTTCTGGAATTTAATTTAACTGATTTTAGTTGATTCTTTCCATCTTCTGAAATTGTCCAAACAATAAATATCTCGTCATTAAAGACCTCTAATTGAGGAACCCCTGTATTTCTTCCACCATCAATCTTTGAAATTGTAATTGGCTCAGATATCTTACCATCTAAAGACACCTTTTTTATTTTCAAAAACGTTCCGAGATCGTTGCCTTCAATATAACTAACCAAGACTTCTTTGTTGTTTAAGAAAGCAACATCTACTCTTCCAATAGCATCATAATCGTTTATTTTTATAGGTTTATTGAATAATGCTCCGCTAGATTTTGAAAAAGAAAGGTTAACTATTGGCTTTTCATTAGAAACTGTAAACCAACTTACAGCTAGAGTATTTGAATTAGAAACAGCCTTAGGGCCATTAACTGGGCATCCGTTAATTATCCATCCATCCTCATTAACGGGTTTTGGTGATTCCCAAATACCGTTTATTTTTCGGGCTATATAAATGTCTCGAACCTCTTTTTTACTCCTGTCCCTATAAACAACTACAGGGCCATTACTAGTCGCGGCTATTGAAGTCTGACAACAATCACACGTCGCAGAATCAATTTCACTTTCATTTACAATATCTCCGTTTTTATTGATTTCGGCAAAGCGAATTGTCATTGGTTTATTATGACCTTCTAGCTCTTTCTCTATTGTATTTCTACCATCCAACCAGGTAACAAAAAACCCATTGCCATCATTTGGAATTATACTTACAAAACCATGCTCCGCTTTAATACCATCGGTATGTAAAACAAAATCTTCTTTAATTTTCTCTCCCGATAATTTTTGCAAACTCATAACTACATTATAGGTATAAGTACCAGTTGCCGATTTCTTTAGATAGCTCGATAGAATTAAATCACCATTAATAGAGTGAGCAGGGAAATCTGCCCAATTAACAAACCAGTCTGAGCCTGAAGCTATTTTTTTGGGCTCAATCCATCTTCCACTTTTGAATTGGCTAAAATTTAAAAATGCTTCCTTTTTCTCATTGGATGAAATCCAGGATAATGATAAAGATCCATTCCTGGAAACTAAACTAGGTTGCGCATTACTATTCTCATATGAAAATGGGATTTCCTTTATTAAAACATTCTTAGTTGTGCAAGAGAAGAAAGTTATAAAAAGTAAAAAAACAGAGAGGTTTTTCAAATTATAATTTTTTTAATTTATTTATTATTTGTTGAGAACCCCAGGCAACAACACCTACAAAGGTTTCAACTTTTTTGCCATTTTCGTCAAAAATATAGGTTGTCGGTAAAGAATAAATTCCATTTATTTCGTTAGAATTAACAGACTTTAAAAAATTAAACTCAATTTTTTTTTCATTTTTAAATTCAGTTATTTTAGAAATTGTTTCGTCAGAAATCAACAAAAAAGTATAGTTATAATTTTGCAATATCTCTTCTGCTCTTTTTAACTCAGGCATCTCTTTTATGCAAGGGCCACACCATGTAGCCCAATAATTAAGCACAATCTTTTTTCCTTCAAACGAAGTTAAATTTACTTTGTTTTGGTTTAAATCAACTAATGATGTTTTTAGCTGAATATGTTCTAAATCGGAAGCTTTTTTACTTTGATGAACGTCCTTACAATTCACAAATAAAAAAATACAGAATGAGTAAAAAGCTGTTTTCACGGGAATCTTTGCTTAAGATATTTAAAAGTAATAAAATCTTTATAAATTGGAAATTCATATATTGATCGGCTTATAATTAAGATACCATTCTGCATCATGAAAAATTTAATGACTTTTATCGTAATTTTTATTTACTCATCAATTTATTCTCAATCTACATATTTATATTGTGGCCAACTTTTTGATTCTAAAAAAGCAAAATTCCTCGGCCCTCATACTATAATTATTGATGGTGAAAAGGTATCCTCAGTGTCAAAGGGATACATAAACCCCAAAAGTGAAAATGATATTCTTATTGATTTAAAATCAAAAACAGTTTATCCTGGATTTATAGATATGCATGTCCATATAGAGTTACAAGTTCCGCAATCAATAATTCAGTTATCTCAATCTAAACCAGCAGATATCGCATTTACATCTTCAGTTTATGCAAAAAAAACCCTTATGGCGGGATTTACAACTGTTCGTGACTTAGGAGGAGTAGGAGTGAATATTTCACTAAGAGATGCAATAAATCAGGGAAAAGTTATCGGACCAAGAATTTTTACAGCAGGTAGCCTTATATCATCTACTGGTGGACATGGAGATTTTACAAATGGGACAAAAAAAGAATCTTATGGGATATTAGGACCAAAAGATGGAATTGTTGACTCTGCTGATGATGCAAGAAAAGCAGTAAGACAAAGGTACAAAAACGGTGCAGATTGGATAAAAATTACTGCCACTGGAGGGGTATTAGATATTTCCAAAAGTGACGCAAACCCACAATTTACAAATGAAGAAATAAAAGAAATTACTAAGACAGCTAGTGACTATGGATTAAAGGTTGCAGCACACGCACACGGAGATGAAGGAATGTATAGAGCTGTTTCTAATGGCGTCAAAACTATAGAACATGGAACACTAATAAGAAAGCGAACAATGGATTTAATGATTACGAAAGGAGCATACTTAGTTCCAACTATTAGTGCAGGTAAATTTGTCGCTAAAATGGCAGAGAAACCCAATTTCTTTCATCCTGAAATAGCCAAAAAAGCAATGAATATTGGTCCGCAAATACAAAACACATTTAAGAGAGCTTATAAATATGGAGTGCCAATATCATTTGGAACGGATTCAGGTGTATCTCCTCATGGAGATAATGCCAAGGAATTCATTTATATGAATGAAGCAGGAATGCCAATAAATGAAGCTCTTCAAATAGCAACATTGATAAATGCTAAAATTTTAGATATGGAAAATTTGTTAGGACAAATTGAAGCGGGTTATATAGCAGATATAGTTGCTACAGATAAAAATGCCTTAGATGATATCAACACTTTAATGAATGTATCTTTTGTGATGAAAAACGGCAAAATTTACAAGAATAGTTTTAAATGAAAATTATTTTAATGTAAATAGATGGCTTTAATTCGAAAGGGGAAATGATTTAAATAGAATACTACTTTCTTTTATACTTATTAAATAAATATAAAAATACAGGTGGAATAAAAACAATAAAAATTATTCCAAAATATACATATAAGAAATAACCA
>MDTC01078988.1_pt1 | contig 12307 bp, 10 predicted proteins | sample 811181 | NCBI WGS metagenome assembly MDTC01 (sample SAMN05326644, study PRJNA326480) | marine metagenome | isolation source: seawater | place: Pacific Ocean: North | collected 2011
ATTGCATACATACTTGAGGAGGACAAAGGCAGATTGTATTTTGAAATGGAGGACTATGGAATGTATCAAGACAGAGGTGTCAGTGGAACAAAAGTAAAATACAAAACCCCTTTTAGTTACACATCAAAACAACCCCCAACAAAATCACTAGCTGATTGGGCATTTAAAAAAAGACTGTTGAGAGATGACCAGGGTAAATTCAAAAAAGGAAGTTATCAGTCACTAGGTTTTGTGATTGCAAGAAGTATAAAAGAAAAAGGATTAAAACCAAGTTTATTTTTTACAAAACCATTTGAACAAGCATTTGCAAAATTACCTGATGACATTGCAAGAGCTATTGCAGATGATATTGAAAACATAATAACACAATGAGTACAACATACACAAAAATTAATGTAAGGAGTCCATATTATTTAAATTTGACAGAACCGACAGCACCCACACCTGATTACACTTGTAGTGTTGCAGATTTGAAAGGATTTGCAGTTGACAATCAAGGGGTCATCACATTACCTGAACCAGCTGTTGGAACAATAGACAGTTTCACAAGTAGTGACAGCGATTTTGCAAATAACAAGTTTGCAGTTGAAACAGCAGACACATCAAGAACAATCACAGTCACACTTATAATTCCACCAGGTTTTTCAAATTCAAGTGATGTATTTTTTGATTGTAATGTTACAACAACACAACCTGGCACAAGTGGAACAGTTGCACCATGTACAGGTGGGCCAACAACATCAGGAACAATTAGCACACAAACACTTACAAAAGGAGGTTCAAGTGTTGATGTGGACCTTGCTGGTTTTTTTACAAGTGAAACAACTTATGCTTTCTCAAATCCAAATCCTAATTTGGTGACAGCTGCTTTGAGTGGTTCTGTTCTTACATTATCACCAAACAATATTGGTGGGTCAACAAAAATCCATGCACTTGGTAGGGATAACAGTTATCCAGCAACTTGTGAGGCTGTGCAATCATTTACAGTTACAGTGAATGTGTCAGAGGCCTTTAGCTGTACAATAAACGGAAAGAATGTTTTGCAAGGTGGCTCAATAACTGCTGCTGGTGTCATAACAAATCCAAATTCTATTGCAACAATAACAGCAATTAAAGCAACTTCAGGAGGTTCAACAATCACAAGTGTTCCAGCAAATTCAGGAAGTGCATCACAAAATGTGACTTTGTTTTTTGACTTGACAGCTCCATCATCATATTCAAATGCAGGTGCAACTGTCGAATGTTCTGCAACATTGGTCCAAGCAGGAACAGCAGACCCAACATTCACCTGTGACTTGGCTGGACTTACAGGCCAAAGCATAGCAGCAAATGGCTCAATAAATGCTGGTCAGGTTGCACAAGGCACAATCAAAACACCTGCTAGTGGAACACAGTTTGCAACAGTTGATGTTGACACACCAAGGACAGTGACTTTTCCTGTAACAATACCAAGTGGCTTTCAAAATGCTGGAACAGATTTAAATTGTTCTGTGACTTTAACACAACCAGCATCACCAAATATTTGTGGAACACATCCATTTTTTATAAGCACAGGTGTTTCAACTATCAAAGGCCATTGTGGCACATCATTCAGCACAGGAAGGGCAGTCACATCTACTGTTCCAAATTTAAATGCTTTGGAAAACACTCAAATTTGTAGGAATGGAGTTCCTTTTGATGGAAAGAGTTTATATTATGGAGTTGCACTAAATGCTGGGAATAACAATGTGGGTGATGGTGCTGGTTCATATTATGTTATACAGATTGACAGTTCAGGGATTGTTTTACAACTTGCCATTGTTTCTTGTGTAAGCGGAGGAAGTGATGGTGATAATATCATTGTTTAATTATGGCACTTAAAAGAATTGAATTAGATTTATTTATTTGGGATGGAGTTATTACAGACCAACCAACAACACCACAATACACAATTAAAAAAAGTGTGATTTCAGGTCAAACAAATGTGACACTAGAAATTGCAGAACTTGTCAGGGATTATTTTACAATTTCATTTAACAATGATTATAACTCGATTGCAAGATATGTCACAACATCTGTAAATTCATTTGATGATAATGATGAACCTTTTGAAACAAATCCTGTTGTCACAACTTTTGTTGCACTTGATGGATATGGATATTTTCAAGAAGGAACAAATCCTGAACTTTCAAGAAATGCTCTTTTCACATCCAACAACATTTATTTGCCTGAAAACACAGCTGGAAAGTTTCCAATATTTGCAGAGGGTGTTGGAAAGGTTGTCATTGATTCAACCACAACACAAATCACAGACAATGGAAACACAAATCAAAAAATACAATATATAGCAATTCCAGCAAACAGTTCAACAATTCAGATATTTGATACTGATGACACAACAGTGAAAAAGACAGTTGCAGTGACAAATGTTTGTGAACCAAAATACACACCACTAAAAGTCACTTTTGTCAACAAGTTTGGTGCTTTTGAAAACTTATACTTTTTCAAAGCAAACAGAGAAACAACAAATGTTTCAGATGAACTTTACAAAAGAAATATCATTTCAAACTCAACATCAACATATAACACTTATGACAACCAAAGGGAAAGGATGAATGTAAATGCACAAACATCCTTGACACTAAATACAGGTTTTATCAAAGAGGAAATGAACCAAACTATTGAGGAGTTGTTTTTTAGTGAAAATGTTTTCATAAGATTTGAAAGTCAAACACTCGCTGTCATACCAAAAACGAAAACACTAGAATACAAAACATCGTTGAATGACAAACTCATAAACTACACAATACAATTTGATTTTGCTTTTGACAGGATAAACAACATAAGATAATGATACAAATACAAGTCTTTTTTGACAATCAAGAGGTTGAGTTGTTCAAGGATGAAAGTATTGTATTGACACAATCCATACAAGACATCAGAGATATTCAAAAGGTGTTCTTGCCATTCACACAGACTTTTAATGTTCCTGCATCAAAAAGCAACAACAAACTGTTCAAACACTTTTACAATTTTAACATTGAGGGGTTTGATGCTAGGACCAAAACTGATGCTGAACTTTATTTGAATTATAAACTTTTTAAAAAAGGAAAAATCAAACTTGAAGGTGTACAGCTTAAAAATAATGAACCATATACTTACAAGCTCACATTTTTTGGAAACACTGTAAATTTAAAAGACCTAGTTGGCGAGGATAAATTGACAGGCCTTGACAATTTAAGAAATTACAAATTTGATTACAATACAACAAACTTGCAAACCTTAATGACAAGTGGCCTTGATATTGTAGGACCAGCAGGAAACATTCCTGATGCATTAATTGTTCCACTTATTACACACACAGCAAGACTTATTTTTGATAGTAATTCAGCAGTCACAAACACAGACACTATTAAAAACATAAACACATCCGCAGGAACAAGCACAAGTTATGGTGTGCCACTTTCTGAACTTAAACCAGCATTGCGAATTTATGCAATTATAAAAGCTATTGAACTACAATACAATTTGACATTCAGCACAGATTTTTTTAACACAACCAATTTACCTTTTTTTAATCTGTATATGTGGATGCATAACAAAGAGGGTGCATTATTCCAGGACCAAGCTGCACAAGCACAGTTCACATCATTTAATATAATACAAGAGGTGGATGAGGCTGGATTATTTCAAGGTGTAGGAAATTCAAGTTTTGAAACAAAGATTGATGACATACTTCAAACAGATTCTTTTAGAAGGTTAAACATAAATCAAATACAAAGACTTTTAGTTATTAAGGTTGTTCCATCAGGTGGAGCAGTTTACAACCTTGTCATAAAAAGAGATGGTGAGGAGTTTAGAAGGTTTGAAGGACTTACAGGCACAACATTCAATGGCCAAACATCAAATGTTAAAATTAGAAATGGTATTGAAATTGAGGATGGAACATATACTTTTTTCATTGAATGTGAAACAGCATCAACATACACTTGCGATATTACAACAAGCATAAACTCAACAAGATTCCTTGGAAAAAGCAGAGAGATTGTTTTCAGTGGGAGTGCATCTGTGATTTCTGATAAAGAGGTCAAAGCAAATGAGTTGTTGCCTGAAATTCGTGTGATTGATTTTCTGACATCTATTTTTAAGATGTTTAATTTAACAGCATTCCAAGATGATGATGGAATCATTCAAGTCAAAACACTTGACAGTTTTTATGCTAGTAGCACAACAGTGCATGACATTACACCTTACATTGACAAATCAGAAATTGTCACTGATTCAATACTTCCTTTCAAAGAGGTTGACTTTAGATATGAAGGAACAGACACATTTTTGGCAAACAATCACAGACAGCTTGGTGCACATGAGTGGGGTGCATTATACTTTAAAGAAAACAAAGACCATGATGGTCAGGTTTATAATATCAACATCCCTTTTGAGCATTTCAAATATGAACATTTATTTGTTTCAAATAATAATGTGGTAAGCTCAACTGATTCAAATGTACAATATGGATATTCAGTTGATGAGAACCAAACTGCATATCTTGGAAAACCTTTGCTTTTTTACGCTGTAAATTCAACTGCAAACATTCGTGCAATAAATCTTGCAAACACATCAGGTGTAACAGTGAACACACCTTTTATTCCACTTAATTGTATTGAAACAGGCAGCACCGCACTTGCAGGAAAACAAAGCATAAATTTCAACGCTGAATTTGATGAGTTTTCAAGGCAAGTAAACAATAAAAGTTTATTTGAAACATACTATAAGAACTACATTGTCGATGCATTTGACCCAAGGAAAAGAATAACAAGTTTGAAGGCATACTTGCCAATGAGTATTATTTACAATCTTGACTTGGCAGACAGATTTATTTACAACAATAATGAGTATAGAATAAACAAAATCACAACAAACTTTGAAACAGAACAAAGCCAAATTGAATTGACAAATGTATTTGAAGCACCTGTTTTCAGAAATGTCAAAGTCATACAAAATAATGGTTTATTGACATCTGATTCAACAAATGTTTCTGCGGACACTATTGACATAACAGCAGATGCAGGAATTGAAAATCAATTTACATTACCAAGTATAAAAACAGCTTTACCACAAAATGTTGTCAATGACCCTGTGAGTGTATTCCTTGAAACTGACTTACCTGTCACAGCTCCAACAATAGCTGAACTGCAAATTCCTGTGGCCACAAACAACACTGTATTTTTCGCACATCAAATTACAAAAGCAGGAAAAGTTGGTGACAAAGACAGGGTTGATGAGTATGGCTTTTTGTATGCAACAACAAACACAAATTTGAACTCAACAGATGACATTGATACATTGAAAACATTATCAGGAATCACAACAGTTCCTTTTATTCCAACACTTGCAATAGTTGAGTTGCTAGGAACAAACAGCATACCTATTGAAAGCATATACAAAAAAGAAGGACTTTCACATCCTGCAACTTTTTATTATAGATTTTATGCAAGGGCAAACACAAAACAAACAAACTCAAAAGCCGATGCAATAAGCACAGCTCAACTTATAACAACAAATGCATCAACACCAAATCAATACAACAATGGAAATGGCGAGGCAATGATTGGTGGTATTAATGGAGCAACAGGATTTTTGACATTGTTGCCAAATCCACTTAATTTAAGAGCAATTAATTTCAGTGCTTATGGTTATGAAAATCAAAATGGCTTTATTATAGGAAACACACACACATCAATGTCAGGAAGTACAGCACAGCAAATTATAAAATGGTTGGCTAGTGTCAGCACAGTTGATGTTGATACATATTACGATATTACACACACATTCAAAGCAATCAACAGGCTTGGTGCTGATGCAGCATCAACGTTTGCAATGACAGACAAAACAGGAGCAGCAGCAAAATATGTTCTGTATTTAGGAATTTATCCCCTTGTATTTATAAAAGGTGGAACAACATCAGGCACAATCACAAGTTCAGGAACATTCAGCATGGGTCCTGGTCCTGGCTTTGGAAGTTCTGATGGTGATTTAATAAGCACATCATGATAGAAAATATAATACAACTTTTGGAAATAGCAAAACAAGAAAAATGGAGTGGCAAACATATTGACATTGCACTCGGATTATTTAAATATCCTGAATCATTAAAAGAAGGTTTAAAACAACATAAAAGAGGATTATGGAAAAGGTAGTGATTGAAGTAGAAGCCAAAACAGGAAAGGCCATTGATAACATTGAGGATGTTCAAGAGGCCATTCAAGATGTAGGCAAAGAATCAAAAAAGACAAAGACCGATGTGTCAGAACTTGGTGGGCAACTTGATGCAGTTTCAGGTGGTGCAATAACAAAGTTCAAAGGATTGACAGGCACACTTAAAGGGGTGACAAAAAGTTTTGGAACATTAAGGGGTGCAATTATAGCAACAGGAATCGGAGCTTTAATAATTGCAGTGACATCATTGACAACAGCATTTACATCTAGTGAGGAGGGCCAAAACAAATTTGCAAAAGCCTTGAAACAACTTGGAGTTATTGCAGGAAATATCGGTGATATATTCTCAAGTTTAGGAAAAGTTTTAATATCTGTTTTTGTTGACAGGGATTTAAAAGCAGCAGGTGATGCGTTTGATGAGTTCAAAAATAGGATTGTAAACTTTGGTGAGGAAACACAAAAAGAGATTGCACTTGCTGGTGAACTAGCAGACAAGATTGCTGATGCAAACAAAAAAGAAAGGGAGCTATTAGTTGAAAGAGCAAAGATTAATGTTGAGATAAACAAACTAAAAACAAAAGCTGCGGAGGTTGATAAATTTACAACCGAACAAAGAATCAAATTTTTAACAGATGCAGCAGCACTTGAGGATGAAATCACAGGCAAAGAAGTTGACCTTGCAAGAATAAGACTTGAAATTAAAACACAAGAGAACTCATTGAGTGAATCAACAAGAGAGGATTTAGATGAGGAGGCAAGACTTACAGAGGAGCTTATCAGATTAGAGGAGGGAAGGCTTATCAGGAACAAAGAACTTTTAGGTGTTGCTGCTGGTTTAAGGAAAACTGAAAATGACAGAATTGCAGCGGAAAGAAAAGCTGAAATTGAAGCATTCAAAAAACAACAGGAAACAATGTCTGACATTTTAAAAGATAGTGTCACAAAAAATGCAGACTTTGAATTAAAAGCAAACACAAACCTAAATGCTGGACTTATTGATTTGCAAAAAAGGAAAGCAAAAGAGGAACAGGAAGTTGAAAAACTATCAACAGAACAAAAAATGGCATTAGCATCAGGTGCACTTGGAAATCTTGCAACAATATTTGGTGAGGAAAGCAAAGTCGGAAAAGCAGCAGCCATTGCACAAACAACAATTGACACATTTGGAGCAGCACAAGCATCATTCAAATCACTCGCAGGTATTAAAATTGTTGGTCCTGCACTTGGAGCTATTGCAGCAGCAGCAGCCTTGGCAAGTGGTTTTGCTAGAATAAAACAAATTCAAAGTATTGGGCCTCCTGTCAACACACCATCTGTGAGTGGCCCAAGAGGTGCAACAAGTCCAAGTTTCAATGTTGTGGGAACAAGTCCTGTGAATCAACTTGCTGAAACTATTAGTGAACAAACTGACCAACCTGTCAAAGCATTTGTTGTGTCAAACGAAGTCACCACAGCACAAGGACTTGAAAGAAATATCATTGAAGGTGCGACAATTGGATAACAAATAATAATAAAAAAGATTGTATAAATATGGACATAATTGAATTGATAATTGATGAGAATGACCAAACACTTGGCATTGAAGCAGTGAGCCTGGTTGAAGCACCAGCGATTGAGGAAAACTTTGTTGCACTTAAAAATCAAAAGATTGAATTTGCAGAGGTTGACAAGGAAAAAAGAATATTGCTTGGACCTGCACTGATTCCAAACAAACCTATCTTTAGAAAAAAAGGGGATGATTCAGAGGGGTTTTACATTTACTTTTCCAAAGACACTGTTCGAAAAGCAAGTGAATTGTTTTTTCAAAAGGGTAATCAAAACAATGCAACACTAGAACACAATGTCAAACTCAAAGGACTGACAGTTGTTGAAAGCTGGATTGTCGAGGGTGAAAATGACAAGAGCAAAAATTATGGCCTTGATATGCCACAAGGAACATGGATGATTTCCATGAAAGTGGATGATGATAAAATATGGCAAGAATTTGTAAAAAGCAAAAAAGTTCTTGGATTCAGCATTGAGGGTTATTTTGCAGACAGATTTGAAAGGCCACAAGACAGGTCCATCAAAGATAAGTTGAGTGAATTAGACAGTGAATACTTACTTGAGGAACTCAAAGAAATGCTTTCCACAAGAGTGACTTTGGAATCCTATAATGATTATCCTGATTCCGCTGTCAACAATGCACAAAAAGCTATTGACTTAAACAAGTCTATTGACAATAAATGCATGACACAAGTGGGCAAAATAAGAGCAAGACAAATCAGTCAAAAGAAAAAACTTTCAGAACAAGTTCTTGTTCGTGTGCGGTCATACCTTGAACGAGCTGAAACTTACTATGATGAAAGTGACATGAAGGCTTGTGGAACAATTGCCTTTTTGGCCTGGGGTGGTAAATCAATGAAAAGATATGTTAATGCAAAATTAAAGACATTAGGTTATCAAAGTCTTGAGGAACAAACAACAAAAGTCATTGATGAAAATTATGCAATAATTGATGACAGACTTGCTTACAGTAGTTTGCAAAAAGCAGTTGACATTTCAAAAGACTTGGGATGCCAGGGTTTCCATATACACACACTTATGGTTGATGGAAAAGAAAAAAAATGGTATATGCCCTGTGAACAGCATAGTGTCAATATGAAATATAAATGTCCAAAAGGTTTTAGGAAAGATTACAAAAAACACAAATGTGTTAAAATGGCCGAAGTTGGTCCAAGAGGTGGAATTAGAAAAAGTCCAAAAGCACCAAAGTCAGGAACACCAAACCCAAGACCAAAAGGCCAAGGAACTGCAAAAGGTGATGCATCAACAACTAGGGGTGCAAAAGTTTCTGCAAAAGATTTGGCAGCATTACAAAAAAAAAGTGATGATTTTAATGAAAGATACAAAGACAAACTTGGATATGGTGCAACTATTGGCCAATTGAAAGCAGTATTTCAAAGAGGCCTTGGAGCTTTTAACACTTCACACTCACCAAGAATAAAATCACCAACAGCCTGGGCACAAGCAAGGGTCAACGCATATCTTTATTTGTTAAAGAATGGCAGACCACAAAATCCCAAATACACAGGTGACTTTGACTTGTTACCAAAAAAACATCCTAAAAGTCCAAAATGAAAAGATTTATAAAAAAGATTTACAATTATTATAGGACAACAAGTCCACAGGATGACACAAGAGCTTGTTTGTGTGAGGACAATACATATTCAAGAAAGTGTTGTGATGGTTCTTTGAGAGCTCAAGGCATTGGTTCAGTCACAGGCACATCTTAAATATACAACAAAAATTAACAAATATTATTGTAATAATAAACCCTTATTTTATGAAAGCATTAGAGATGTTAAACAAAGTCAAGGAGCTTGTGGGTGTTGAGCTTGATACAGAGGTCACACTTGCTCAAGCTACTTTAAAAAACGGAACAGTGATTGAATCTGAAAACTTTTCAAAGGGTTCAGAGGTTTTCATTGTTACTGAAGATGAGAAGGTTGCCCTTCCTGTTGGCAACTATGAGCTTGAAGATGGTGAGATGTTATCTGTCAAAGAGGAGGGCATCATTGACACTATTGGAAAAGCTGAACAAGAAACCGAACAAAAAGAAGAAGAACTCACAGAAGAAGTTGAGGAGGTTGAGGTAAACGCAGAAGAAGAAAAAGAGGAAATGAAGTATGCAACCAAAACTGAACTTGAGGAGGTCAAGAAACTTGTTGAGGAGGTTAAAGATATGGTCAAGGCTATGGACCAAAAACCAAAGGAGGAAATGTCAGCTGTTGCTGAACCACCACAGAAAATAAAACATAGTCCTGAAAAAGTAAGCAAGGCCACTGTTCAGATGCCACAAAGGCAACCTGAAACAACTTATGACCGAGTTTTACAGCGAATCGCAAATATTAATAAATAATAATATGAAAAGGAAAATTGATTTAAGTACGACCACATCAATCACCACAACTTATGAGGGTGAATACAAAGGTCAGATAATTTCAGCAGCTTTGCTTTCAGGCAAAACTTTGGCTGAAGAGAATGTCACAATAAAACCGAACATAAATTTTAAAGAAGTAATTCAGAAAATTGCATCGGATGACATTGTGAAAGATGCATCATGTGACTTTTCACCACAAAGCACTTTGACATTGAGTGAGAGGACATTACAGGTTGAGGAGTTTCAGGTGAATTTACAACTTTGTAAAAAAGATTTTGTCAGTTCATATCTAGGTATGGAAATGCTCCCATCAGCAATGGGTCGCCAACTGCCTGATAGTTTTGCTGACTTTTTAATGGCTCATGTTGCAGACAAAGTTTCACAAAGAATTGAAACAACAATTTGGAATGGAACAAATGCAACAAGCGGACAATTCGATGGATTTAAAACAACACTACTTGCTGACAGCGATGTTGTTGATGTTGCAGGAACTACATCGACCACAGCAAATGTTATTGATGAAATTCAAAAAGTTTATGCAGCAATACCAAGTGCAGTTTTTGGTGAGGAAGATTTACACATTTATCTACCTTCTAACATGATGAGAAATTATATTTCTGCACTAGGTGGATTTGGAGCAAATGGCCTTGGTGCTGCTGGTACAGATAACAAAGGACCACAATTTTATGGTGGTGGACCTTTGAGCTTTTCAGGTGTTAAAATTGCTCATGCACCAGGACTTGCAAATGACACAGCAGTTGCAGCACAGAAATCAAACTTGTTCTTTGGATGTTCACTTTTATCAGATACATCAGAGGCAAAATTGATTGACATGACTGACATTGATGGAAGTAACAATGTAAGAGTGATTTTACGATATGCAGCTGGAATCCAGCATGGTATTGGTTCAGACATTGTTTTATATTCATAATATTAAAAATTAGAAAGATATGGGAACAACAATAACATTCAGTAACGATGTTGAAAGAATCAAAGATGTTACAGAGGCCATTAGTTTAGGTGGCACACTTACAATGGCAGATTCAGGGAAAATTATCCTTGTTTCAGGAACAGGTGGCACTGTAACACTTCCAGCTCCAACTGCTGGTTTTAACATTCGATTTGTAACAAGTGGTGGCCTTACATCAGCAAACACTGTCATCGCAGGTGGCACAGCAGATGTGATGGAGGGTTCAATCATTGTTGCAGGTGCAGTGGTTGATGTAGATGCAGCCGACCAATTAAATTTTGTACATACAGCAGACAATGTTGGGGATTTCGTTGACATTTGGAGTGATGGAACTTCATACTTTGTCTTTGGAAATGCTTTAAACAGTGGAGGCATTACAGCAACAGGTTAATAATAACAGGTGGCTGAAATTGCTGCCTAACTAAAAAAATTAATTATGGCTTGTACATTATCAATTGGAAGGAAAGTTCCATGCAAAGATGTAGTTGGTGGAATCAAAGATGTATTCTTTTTTGACTTTGGTTCAATCACTGCTGGTTTTGATGGAGTTGACACAGATGTAATCGATGATTTAGGAACAGTTACTTGTTTCAATTATGAAGTGAAAGGAAATTCTAGCTTTGAGCAAACAATCACAAGCTCAAGAGAAAATGGAACAACTTTCTTTGAACAAACTTTGAATTTGACTTTGACTAAATTGACTGTTCAGGACCACAAAGAGTTGAAACTTTTATCATTTGCAAGACCCCATGTTGTCATTGCAGATTATAATGGAAATGCTTTTATGATGGGCCTAGAGCATGGAGCTGATGTTTCAGGCGGAACGATTGTGACAGGTGCTAATATGGGTGATTTGAGTGGCTATACACTAACCCTAACTGCACAAGAGCTTAAACCAGCAAACTTTTTGGAAGGTGCAACAGCAGCTAATCCATTCGCAGGTTTATCAAACACTGTAACAGTTACAGAGGGAACTAACAGCTAAAATAGATTTGTTTACTATTCATAAAGGGTGACTTTACAGTTGCCCTTTTTTTATAACAAAATGTTAAGCATATAACAAAATATGTTAAAGTTTTGTTAAAATCTATATTTTGTTTTGTGGTTGTTAATAAAATGTTTATATTAATGTAAAGATTAAGTTCTTTGACATAATGTTTAATCAAAAATCAAAAACAATGAAATACACAAGAAAGTATGTTGACTATAATGATTTG
>MDTC01133288.1_pt1 | contig 12307 bp, 18 predicted proteins | sample 811181 | NCBI WGS metagenome assembly MDTC01 (sample SAMN05326644, study PRJNA326480) | marine metagenome | isolation source: seawater | place: Pacific Ocean: North | collected 2011
ACCAGGGGTATCGCGGCTCAAGTGCTTCGCCACCGTAGCTTCACATATCAAGAGTTTTCCCAACGGTATGCTGACAGTTCTATGCTGGCAGATACTATTCCTATGTTTGATCTTCGCCGTCAGGATACGAAGAACCGTCAGAATTCTATTGATGATGTTGATCCTTTCTTGAGGCAGGAGCTTGAGATTTCTATCAAGCGACACTTCGAGAGTGCTATGGATATCTACAAGCATATGCTTGAGATGGGAATCGCAAAGGAGTGTTCGCGTTTTGTGCTTCCCCTCGCCACGCCCACAAAAATCTATATGACGGGCTCGTGTAGGTCGTGGATCCATTACATCACCCTGAGGACTGCTAATGGTACACAGAAGGAGCATATGGATCTGGCAGAGTCCTGTAAGGAGATCTTTGCTGAACAGTTCCCAATTTGTGCGGAGGCATTAGAATGGAATGGTTGAATGACATTAAAGTCTATGATGATGTTCTTGATCAACCTGAGATTGAGAACATCTATGACTATCTAAAGACTTCGTTCTATACATTGCAGCGTACCAATGACACTGCAATGTTGGAGCGTAGTAAGAAGTTTCTCAAGTATGAACGTACTGAACACGAGCTTGCGGGCTTTATGGAGTCGTTCACTAGAGATCAGATGCGTGATGCACTGACAGACTATGACCTCAAGGCAGAGGAACTCTACTGGACTCGTATCCACAAGGGAGCACCCGAGTCTACTAAAGAGGACGAAGAACTTTGTGAGGCGCTCTACGGGGCACTCACAAGCGTCTGTGACGCCCCTCCATATGAAGTCCTAGGGAATGTCTATACGAATATGCTGCGCTGTATGGACCGTCCTAAGGCACACATAGACAACATCGATGCTAAGAACCGTACGGTGATGTTCTACACCAATAGGGAGTGGCATCGTGACTGGGGTGGTGAGACAGTTTTCTTTGACTACGAAGATAACATCATCAAAGCAATCGCACCTAAGCCTGGTCGTGTAGTATCATTTGATGGTCGGATTCCCCACTCTGCACGTGCACCTCAGACGTCTGCTTATGTGCCTAGATATATTACTGTAATGAAATTCTGATGCCTCAGTACGAATTTAACAATAGAGAAACAGGTGAATCTGTTGGTGAACTCTTCCTGTCCCTAGAGGGGCTGGAAGATTTTCTTGCTATGAACCCTAACCTGTGTGTCGCACCAGGTAAACTGAGGTATCTGGCTGGGAAGTCTGATGATTCTTTCCCTAGTTATCCTGATATGAATACTCACACCAGGGCAGTGGAGGATAGAGCACCTGATGCTGCACCTGCGGATCCTGCATCCTGGAATGACAGTGATGAGAATTCAGGTAATACTGGATACAAAGTAGTTGACAAGAGAAAGAACAAAGACTACAGCCATTTTGATGAAGACATTAAAAGGTATGGTAAAATTGTAAGCGCACCTAAGATGTTAGGTGAAGGTAGTGCTACTGATTTCAAGTACGACAAGATCGATGTCTCTCATCCCACCTCTGATGCTGAAGAAGAACAGCAGTATGAAATGATGCAGAAGGACCAAGATGCACGTCGTAAAGCATACGAACACGAAAGAGGTATGAAAGGTTCTAGTTCCAAGAATGCTATCAATCTCAGTGATCAACCAAAAGGACACTTAAATCCTTGGGAAAAAGGATACGTGGAACAAAACAAGGACCATTACAAAGACCTCAAATAAATAGCTATGCCGATTTATCCAGTTAAAAATTCAAAAACAGGTGAGACAAAAGAACTAAACCTTACCATTGCTAGCTACGAGGAATGGAAAAAGGAAAATCCCGACTGGGATAAGGACTGGTCCAAAGGTGTAGCTGGTGCGTGCGAGGTTGGTGATTGGAGGAATAAAACTGACGGAGGTTGGAATGAAGTCCTCCAGAAAGTCTCACAAGTTCCTGGATCTAACGTCAAACCCTACAAGTAACCAACACCACTTATGCCAAGGAAGAAGTCACCAACTACTCTTTCTACTAAGCAGATGAAAAGATCTAAACCGATCAACACATCTCTTATGAGGAACATCGAACCTCTAACAGAGAACCAAGAAAAACTCTGGGAAGAATACGCGAAGGGACAAAACTTAATTGCCTATGGTGCGGCTGGCACAGGCAAAACATTCTGCCTGGTGTACAACGCATTGAAAGAAGTCCTGCACGAGGACTCACCATACGAAAAGGTTTATCTCGTTCGTTCTCTGGTCGCTACACGAGAGATTGGCTTCCTTCCTGGAACACACGACGACAAATCATTCCTTTATCAGATTCCTTACAAGAATATGGTAAAGCATATGTTCTCGATGTATACTGATAAGGAATTTGAAACACTCTATGACGACCTCCAGCGTCAAGAAACTATCAGCTTTTGGTCTACTTCTTTTCTTAGGGGTACGACTCTTGATAATGCTATTGTGATCGTTGATGAATTTCAGAACTTGAATTTTCACGAACTTGATAGTATAATCACTAGAGTTGGTGAGAACAGCAAAATTATGTTTGCTGGCGACGCCACACAGACAGACCTCCAAAAGGTCACAGAACGCACTGGCATTCTAGATTTTATGCAAATCCTTGAGGGTATGCCCGAGATGTCGAAGATTGAATTCAACATCGAGGACATCGTAAGGTCTGGTCTTGTTAGATCGTATCTGGTCTCCAAGATCAACCAAGGTTACAATGAAAAAGTTTGACCATTCTGAACTTCTAGATTCTGTTACACTCAAACGTGGTCTTTTCGAGGGGCGGCGGTTGTACTCCGTAGGAGACAATCACTACCCCTCTGTTACTACCGTTCTTTCTAATCGTAAACAGAAGAAAGCAGCCATCAACAAATGGCGGAAGCGTGTCGGTGAAGCAGAAGCAACACGCACATCTAATCGTGCTGCTAAGCGTGGTACAAACTACCACACTATCACTGAACACTACATTAAAAACATCTTGGATCTGGATGAACACAAAGATTCGCCTCTGCCTGTGCAGATGTTTCGTACTTCTAGAGAGAGCCTAGATAGAATAGACCGACCACGTTTGATCGAGTCTATGCTCTGGTCTGATAAATTGAAGATCGCTGGTCAGGTTGACCTCATTGCTGAGTTCGATGGTGAGTTAGCGGTCATTGATTTTAAGACATCCAAGTCACCGAAGAAGTCATACATCTTGGAAGATTACTTTACCCAGATGTGTGCCTACGGTTATATGTTCTATGAACACTACAAAGTGGAAGTGAAAAAGTTCGTTGCTATCATCGCTTGCGAAGATGGTGAGTGCCAAATAGCTGAGACCTCTTTGAAAGAACCACACTTCTTAAAGTTGCTTGCTGCAATCAAAGAATACGAGATGTCAAATGCCACAACAACCTGATGGACTAGAAGAAAAGTTTATGACTGCATCAAAATTCGCTGGCGAAATTGAAAAGCTGGTGATTGATAACAATGATATGAACTACATCGATGCTGTAGTTCATTTTTGTGAAGTGAATGGTATTGAGTTAGATGGGGTAAACAAACTCATCTCCAAGCCACTAAAAGAAAAATTGCGTTACGACGCACAACGTTTGAATTTTATTAAAAAGACAAGTCGAGCTAAGTTAGTATTCTGATGGCATTTAGAGATTCCAAATTTGTTCAGAACGAAGTCGCTGTAATCAATCAGCTCCAAGACCAACTATCAGAGATGACTCTAGCATTCCCTGCTATGACAGCAGATGAGCGTGAAGAGTACGTTGAGATTGTTGAGAATCTTTTAGAAAGACAGAGAATTCTCTGGACAAGGGTGGAATTGTCAAAGAATGATGACGAAACGGCTGCGATGATGAGTAATGAAGTTCGCAAGACTATGGATGCCATTGGTTTCCCCAAAGACGTGTCTGTGACTGATGTCTTTAGGAATATCGATGAGATGATTGAGACACTTAAGCGTACGATTGCGGACATAGACTGATCTTAACGTTTACTCCCTATACATTATTGTGTTTAAATGATACAATAAATAGGTATTCGTAGCTCTGTGCTGTAATGGACTCATCTACTATGGGACTATGGATGGTCGTCGTTTTCGTCGCTGTCCTTGTCGCTGTAGCAGGGGTAGACGAAACACTTCGTCTCTTTGCTTACATTGATCTTCAGCTTCGTTATGCTTGGATCCAGTTCCGTATGGAAAGGATGCGTCGAAAATTAAAGAAACAGTTAGGGGCACCGTTCATTACTCCCGAGGAAATCAACAATGACAGATGAACCTGTCTTTAAAATGGACCGAGTAGAGTGCCCTAAGTGTGGTGCTGTTTGGCTTAACGGTCAGCATTACTGGTCAGGTACTGGAGCAGAAGGAAACGAGTTTGATCTTGCAGGTCTTGTCTGCAATGAGTATGGTAACGAGCAATGCATCAATCCTGCCAAGGGCACAGATGCAAGTCGAATGTTCGGAGACTCCTGGGCAAAGCGTATGGAAACTATCACTGAAGGCTTTGACGACAAGCACGAAGAGATGACAGCACGCTTCAGAGGAAAGGGAACATCGCTTGACGATCTCTGACCGATAGCCTATAATACCTAAGTCAAGGGGAGACCCGCGACATACCCCACGGTCCTGAGTACGACCAGAAAAACTGCTCTTTTATATTCCCAAGTAGCTCAGTGGCAGAGCTATCGACTGTTAATCGATTGGTCGCTGGTTCAAATCCAGCCTTGGGAGTAAGGGACTGGAATGCATCCTGGCTCGCGTCTCCGAGAGAACAAAGAATCGGAAATCCAACCCACGCGGGAGAGAGGTGGGAACCCTCTTGAGCCTCCCCTGCTGACGAGCAGGGGATATTCCCTTTGCCTGCCTAGCTCAGCTGGTAGAGCAGGGCTTTTGTAAAGCTCAGGTCGTCGGTTCAAGTCCGTCGGTAGGCTTCAGGATCTGCTATAATGATCCTGTTAACCAAATCTAATTCAATCCGAAACAATCCAATGTCTTTTACAGATCTCAAGCGCCGCTCTGGCAACTCTCTTGAAAAACTCGTTCAAGAGGCAGAGAAGATTAACAAGTCCAAAGGTGGTGCTGATGAACGATTCTGGAAACCCGAGCTGGACAAGTCTGGCAACGGGTATGCAGTCATTCGCTTCCTCCCTGCTCCTGACGGCGAAGATATGCCGTGGGCAAAGGTGTACTCTCACGCCTTCCAAGGTCCTGGTGGTTGGTACATCGAGAACTCTTTGACCACTATCGATCAGAAGGATCCTGTCGGTGAAGTCAACCGCAAACTGTGGAACTCTGGCATCGATGCTGACAAAGAGACTGCACGTAAGCAGAAGCGTAAGCTCACTTACTACACCAACATCTATGTGGTTCGTGACCCTGCACACCCTGAGAACGAGGGTAAGGTCTTCCTCTACAAGTTCGGTAAGAAGATCTACGACAAGATCACTGCAGCAATGCAGCCTGAGTTTGAGGATGAGACTCCTATCAATCCCTTCGATCTGTGGGAAGGTGCTAACTTCAAACTGAAGATCTGCAAGGTCGCTGGTTACTGGAACTACGATAAGTCCGAGTTCGACAGTCAGACTGCACTGTCTAAGGACGACGACGAACTGGAAGGTATCTGGAAGAAGGAGTACAGCCTCTCTGCATTTACTACTCCTGATCAGTTCAAGACCTATGATGAACTGCAGTCACGTCTGAGCGAAGTCCTTGGCACCAACAAGCCTCGCGCCACTGCTCCCGTTGTTGATGACGAGGAGTTTGAACCCGTGGTTAGTGCATCAACTGGCGCGTCTAACGACTTCAATGCACCTGACATCACTGCTAGCACTTCTACTGATGATGATCAACTGTCCTACTTCGCTCGCCTTGCTGAGGAAGACTGATGGATAGCGCAGTTCACGCCTGGAATACTATGTCCTACGGGGAGGGGTTCCTCTTCTCCCTCTGGGTCGTAGGTATGTACTACATTAAACTTCGTATGGATCGGAGGTTCGGACAATGAAACTGTTGACCGTTGAAGACTACGAGAAGGCAGGAGAAACTTTTTGGCCAAAGTACTGGTACGTTGCCAAAGAACTTGGTGAAGGTGCCAGGGCTGAAGATGTCCTGAAGATCCTTGAATCCATCGGTACAGTTGCACTGCGACTGAAACTAGAAGAAAAAGAAGGACCCTTTGGGTTCAACAAAAAAGAAGAAGAAGTTACAGAGCAGACCTCTTGAGTGTCTTGCTAATGTAATCACCCGACTTCTTATACGGTAGTTGGGTCTTCATCTCCTGGATGAAACGCGAGAGATACCTCTCTTTGAGGATATATATCTCTCGCTTTTTGTCGTTTAATGCTGTCTCGTAATCGTGGAACGTGACGGCTTTAGCAATACTAAATCCAGTGAGAGTAACAACGTTACCATTAGGATCTCTGTAACGGAAACTATCTCTCACCAACTTCTCCCAACCACTAGTATTAGATTCACTACGGTTGATTTTGTATCTGAAGTAATTGTTCTGCTTGTCAACGTAGGTAGGTTCGGACAGATTAGTTGACACTACACTTCTAACTACACCAACAGATGCTCCACGACTAAACACCATATCAGTACTGACAGGGTTTTGTGCATTGCCTGTAGTAACTTCAATGGTCATATCATTGCCAGTATATGCAGTGACGTTTGCTATCACACCATTGCTGAATGTAATCTCTTCTCCAACGTTGAATGTGTTGGGGCTTTCTGTTGGGATTGCTTGTATCCAACCATTCTGAACTGGGTTACCACCAGTAATAGAGACGCCAATTTGACTGCCGTCTTCGTATGAACCACCGTTTGTAATGGTTACACCTGCAATACGCTTTCCTAACACTACTGTTGCAGCAGCCCCACCACCTGTGGTATCGAGAGGATTGTTTGTGAAGTATACGTTGGAGTCTGTATACTCAGCAGTGGTATTGATGAAGTTGATTGTAGTAATACCATAGTGGTCATAGTCTGATCCACTATTGCCAGGTTGATACAACTGGAAGTACACATCCTGAGTTCTTACGTTCGCTGGAACCACAAAGTCATAGTTAGTAAGAACACCAGTACCACTTCCGTTAGGCACAGCCTCGATCACGATACCAAGGTTGACCCAGTTCTCCTCAACAGGTGCACCGTCAGTGATCTGATATCTCAGGTAAAGATCTTCTGTACCATTGATGTCAGGTGTTTCGCCACCGTTACTTCCATTACCACGGACAGCATAGACACGTACAGTGTCAAATGTTGACATATCTACGGGGTTAAGGGTAGCGTAACGGGTTCCTGGAGAGTCACCGAATCTGAGGTGGGTTCCTCCAACGTCAAAACCACCTGTTGTTCCCACTCCCGTACCATTCGAGGCAATGGTCGTACCGTTACCAAACTCGTAGATGTTATCTGCAACAGTAGTATCAAACTTGGTACCATCGAGACGAATCTCCGTTACTTGACCTTGTTCGTTGATCACAGCAGTAGCAGATTCTCCTGCTAAGCCACCATCGAAAGTAACAATGGGAGGATACTCATAGTTCTCACCAGGAGATGTAATATCAAAGCGCTTCAGGTATCCTGTATCAGACATAACTGCTGTACCTGTTGCTCTTACTGGTGAGAGATCACCGAGAGAGTCATACGGTGCAGCAAATGTTATCGTAGGTACTGATTCGTATCCCCAACCAGTAGTAACACTAGGAGTACACACACCTGTATTGCAATACAGTAATGTTACACCAGTAACTTCTATCTTTCTTAGAACTGTGAGGTTAGTTTCATTATCTGGCTTGGGGAAGTCGCCAGTAGTCTCATTGAATTCAATCCAGTAGGGTGCACGGAAAAAACTTTCATCAACAATCTGACCCTCAGGTAAGACTGTTGCACCAGCACTATTCTTTACTTCTCTTGTCTCGTAGTGCTTGACTTCATATGGTGCATCATACTTTTGATTGATGTAATCATCTAGGACTGGTTGTGACATCGGCCAGTCAAAGTATGGGTTGATGACATTGTTTGACATCAGAATCACCCAGTCATAATCAGATGTACCATACACCTTCTGTGATATAACATCTGGGCGATCAGCATCAGTGACAGTCAGCTTCCTGAAATACATTGCTGTATCAAGAGCACTATCATTGATCTTGAATCTTCTAAAAATATTCTTCGCAACTTTATACTGCTGCTCAGACCAGGGGAACTGGATCGGTCTGACAGCAAGTTCAATGTTTGGTAAGTAAGAAAAATAAGATGCCATCAGTACGTCTGTTTAGAATAGCTGAATGAATCGCCAAAGTCTTCGGAGATGACCATCTTCAACTCCTGGAACTGCAGAGACATTTGTACTGCAGTGGGTGCACCATCTTCCATTGTGGACCACGATCCACCACCCGTGTAGCTCACAGCGATTGATTCCAATGCGCAAGCCTTCATCTTATTTAACCAGTGATTGTCACTGCTGCCTCTCTTGTACTGAATTTTAAATACGTGAGGCACTTTCATAAACCATCCGTCTGCCATCATCGAGGGAGCAGATGCTTTCTTAAATTGCCAGATCATTTCTTTAATGACTCTGGACTCTCTTTCATTTCTTGGTACTAGTGTCCAATTAAACTGGAACTGTCTCAGTCCAGGCTGATCGAACATAACTTCGAGGTTTGGGTTTGCAATTTGACCAAGCAAACCACCGTAAGCAATGTTAGGATCGCTAAGACCACCAGCACCTGATGCTGCTTCGACAGCCAACTGCTTCAATGCTGCTTTGCCTTGCTCACCAGGGTTAGTACCCACAATGTTCTTCATTGTCTCGGTGACTCTGTTGGCAAACCCACCAGTAGACATACTGCCTTCGCCTGCATTATCTAACACAGTACCAACAGCACGGAGAGCACCACGCTGCAGGTTGTTTACCTGCTTGGCACCCCAAGATCTTGTGTGTGCATCTCTAATATCCTCAGGCATATAGAGGATCATCTTCTTATATTCTGTACCTTCTAGTTCAGAACCAGCACCGAAACCAGTGATGTCATAGTTCTCATACCGAGCACCATAAGTACTGCCACCTGTAGAACCAATGCACTTGGCTTTACGATACGGAGGTTGATACTTATAAACTGTAAACTGAACGTAGTCATCATAATCTTCCACCTTATCTACAGGGAACCTGAGAGAAGAAGGTTGATTCAGACCACTAGTAAGGTTTGAGAAGAAGCTCATTGAACTTTTCGTTTCGCTCGGAATCTATACTTGGTTAACAAATCATATTTTAACCATACTTTTTTAGCAGTAACAGGAACTTCAATAGCTCCTACAGCTGACACAAATTGTTCCAATGGAAGATACATTGCAGAGTCCCAATCACTCTCTGCTATCTCTATATAGAGGCGATTCTGTACATCACTTCGTTTATATTTATGGATGACTCTGCGGGGCACATCTATCTTGCCCTTGGATAGTTGCTCGATAGTTTTTAATCGCTTCTTTGGGCTGACATAGTGTAGGTTTGCCGCCACCATCTCATCCACAGTTACATCGAGCACCACACACAGTGGCATCCGATCATAGTATTTTAATTTTTCTTTGGTTGTCTTTGCATCATATTCAAACAGTATCAAGGTACCCTTTCTGGGTGTGTACCTGACACCATTGCCATCGTCTGTGTTAGATCTCTCTCGCTGAATGATCTCTTCTTTAGTTGCTTCTGATATAGTAGAACGCATAGCCACCTTGGCAGCATTACGCCACCAGGATGGTGTCTTTTTCTCACCACCTTGTGCTGTCTCTAGTTTCTCAAAAACTGAGTCCAAGTTCGTGCTCCGTTAGGATAAGGAATTCCATTCGTCTGTCATCACAATAGTTCTTCGCTGCTTTCCACTTGGCAGTGTTCTTCATAAAGGTATTTACCTCAGCCAGATACTTCTTCGTTTGCCTTGACGGTTTCTTAGGAGGTTCTGTTTGTTTACGAGGTTTGATTTCTATGATATACTTCTTAAGTACGTTATCTTTATCCCTCAACTTCACGTAAAAGTCTGGATAGTATCTGTGAACTCTGCCATCAGTAGGGCAACGGTAAGGAATAACTATCTCCTCACTCCCCCACTCTAGGATGTGCTCATTGTTATCACAGTACTTCATAAATCCTAACTCCCAGGATGACCTGTAAAAGATCCTGCGAGGGTCGCCTTTATATTTCTGGTAGTGCACTGGTTTGTACTGACCCGATAGTACCCGAGTGTACGCCATAAATAAAATGTAATCCTTTAGCCTATTTAGATGGCAAATCTTTATAGTAAATTACAGAAAGAGATTGCTCGTGGCGGTGGGATCGCAAGGTCGAATCAGTTCCGAGTTGTTTTTCCTCAACTCAGTGGATCTTTCTTCGACAATCTGGCAGTCAAACCTGAAAGAGAAACACTAGAAGTCTTCTGTAACAACGTAAGTCTTCCCAGTGTTCAGGCAGCGACTGGTCAAGTCAACGGCTACTATACAGGTTCATCGTACAAGTATCCTACGATGAAAATGTATAATGATCTGTCACTGTCGTTTGTTTGCGACGCTAATATGACAGCGTTGAAATTCTTTCACTCTTGGTTTGATAATATCTTCCAAGACAAGAATCAATTTGATCAAGATGAGCGTATCCCTGATGAGATGTCGCACTATCCTCAACGGAAGCGCAACAGATTTACTCGTCTAGCCTATCCAGATTCTTATCAGACAACAGTTCTTATCGATAAGTTAGAACCAGGTCCTAGATACAGAGACCAGGGTAGAAGTATGCGGTACTTCCTTACCAATGCTTACCCTTACTCTATCGATGCTGTCCCTCTGGATGCAGGCACACAGACCCTCCTAGTTTGTAGTGTTAATATGTTCTATGAAAGATTTGAAGTGCAGTTTGAAGACGCACGTAAGAACTTGAGGAGTGACTCTAATAACATTAAGTCATCTAGACCACCCACATCTTTGTCTGGTGCATTAGACTCCGTTAAAGATGCTTTCTCTGGACTCACTGACAGCTTCGGTGGTCTCTTCTAAATACTATTATTGAACCTTAGACTATGCCTTTACCAAAGATTGATGTGCCAACTTATACTTGTGCACTCCCTTCCACTGGGCAGACAATCAAGTATCGCCCGTTCCTAGTTAAAGAAGAGAAAGTTCTTCTGATGGCTATGGAATCTGAGGACGAGAAACAGATTCAGGATGCCATCGTTAACCTTTTGTCGCACTGCATTACTAGCAGGATTAAAGTCGAAAGGCTGTCGATGTTTGACCTGGAGTATCTGTTCCTGAAGATTCGTTCTAAGTCTGTGGGTGAGGAACTGAACCTGACTGTAACTTGTCAGGATGATGGAGAAACCAAGGTCGAAACCACCATCGACTTGGAAGAAGTAGAAGTTAAGATCCCTGATGGACATAGCAAACAGATCTATATCAGTGACAACATTTCTGTTATGATGAAGTATCCATCGATGGAACAGTTCATCAAAAATAATTTTGGTGGTGAGCAAACCTCTGAAGAGGTGTTTGATATTATCGCTGACTGTATTGATCAAGTCATCGATGGTGATGAAGTACACGAGTCTGCTAACTGCTCTAAGAAAGAACTCATCACCTTCCTTGAGAGCCTGACGTCCAAGCAATTTGAAAATGTACAGGAGTTCTTCGTCACTATGCCGAAGTTGTCCCACACATTTGATGTCGTCAATCCCAACACAAAAGAAAGAAACGAGTTCACCCTGGAGGGTCTCGCCGCTTTTTTCGGATGATGATGTCTTACAATAGTTTAGAGAACTATTTTAAGACAAATTTTGCTTTGATCCAGCATCATAAATATAGTCTAGCAGAGATCGAGAATCAAGTTCCCTGGGAAAGAGAAGTATATATTGCTCTACTTCTCCAGCATCTTGAGGAAGAGAATCTAAAACAAAAGCAGGCTAACGCAAGTAGGTAATGGCACTGGACACCAGCAAGTTTAAACAGAATCCTCTTGCCGCAAGCAACGCTTCGATGGTGAAGTTGCAGGCGGAGAGCGTCAAGCAGCAGATGGTTAGTAATCATCTGCTCAGTGACCTTGTTAGTATCCAGTCGCAGCAACTGAAACTGCAGAAGCAGCAGCTGCTGCTAGACAAAAAGAAAATTCAAGCCGCTAAGTTTAGTGGACAGGAAGCATCCATCGAGAAGATGAGTGCTGTTGGTGTCTCTAAATCTGCCAAGGGAGGACCAAAAAAGAAAGGTAAAATAAACCCCAAGGATCTGCTCAAGCTCCTTGGTCTTGGTGCTTTGGTTGGTGG
>MDTC01164995.1_pt1 | contig 12303 bp, 12 predicted proteins | sample 811181 | NCBI WGS metagenome assembly MDTC01 (sample SAMN05326644, study PRJNA326480) | marine metagenome | isolation source: seawater | place: Pacific Ocean: North | collected 2011
AATCCTAGATGAGTAGTTTTACCCCACCCTATATAACTATGAGGAACAGTAGCATTAAAAAACGGGACGATTTGATCTCTTGGAGCTCCTGCGTCATGTGTAACTATTGATTTTTCAGGGATAATGTTTTTATTAATTTCATTTATAACTCTGTAAGGATTAATAGGGACTTCATTTGAATTTAAATGAGATTCCCATTCACTAAGCCATTGTTTTTTCATATTACTAATTTTGCTTTGGATATCATGATTTAGTTTTTTATCTTTAATAAGATCCGTCACTTCATCAATTAATAGATCTAAAGTTAATTTAGTATCCCCATTTAATATTACATCAGCATAATGGTCCTTATTTATATCTTCATAATTATCAGAATTATGTATCAAGAACTTTGACGCAGTATCAATAGATTGTCCATAAGGAGTACTAGTCATACTAGTACCCAGTGCTAGGACTACATCACATTCGTCAAGTAACGTTCTAGCTTGAAGAGTTGTAGTTTGAACTCCTGCACCTAAGGCTAATGGATGCATTTCATTAATTGCTGATTTTCCGGGCATAGTTGTGTAGACAGGAATATTTGTTAATTCAGCAAAAGATTGAAGTTCTTTAGTAGCTCTTGCAAACAAAACTCCTTGGCCAGCAATAATCAAAGGGTTTTTGGCTTCAAGCAGTTTTTTGACTGCGAGTGAAACATCTGTTTTTGATGGTGAATGATATCCTTTGGTAGGGGGTTTATAGGAGTTTATATCAATGGATATTTCTGATGCGGAAATATCAGATGGAACCTCAACAACCACTGGTCCAGGTCTGCCATTTTTAATGTTATGAAAAGCTCTTCTCATAACATCAATAACTTGGTCAGGTTGAGTAATACATTCAGCACTTTTCACAATACCTTTATAATTTGATGAGGCATTAAAATTAGGCCTTACAGACAATTGATTTAGTGGAGGAGCTCCAGGAATTATTAATACAGGTATATTGTCTGCATACGCTTGGCTAATTCCTCCCATACTATTTTCTGCTCCCGCTTGGCTTTGCATAGAAAAAACTCCAATTTTTTCTCTATCACTAGTTCTGCTAAAACCATCAGCGGCCATCATGGCTCCTCTTTCATGGCGAAACATAATCGGTCTTATATCAATTTTCGAAAGATCTTCTATAAGAGGATTATTTGGAAAACATGAAATCCATTCAATGTTTTCTTTTTTAAGTATTTGAGCTATTGCTTCAGAAACATTCATAATTAAAAAGGAACATCTCCACTTTCTAGAACAATGGATTTTGAACGACTCGCATTAAGTCTTATCTCTTTTACCGGTTTATATTCTTCTGAATTTTGCCATGCTTCTAGTTGTTCAATTGATGGAAATTCAAGCACAACAATCCTTCCTTCAGGAGTCCAATCTAAGGAGTTAATAATTTGACCACCTCTAACTAAATATCTTCCACCATATTTTTTAATAGTTTCAGGAACTAATTTCATATATTCTTTATATTTCTCATTGTCTTCAACAACGATATCGCTTATTACGTATATTTTCATGGAATTCTAAAATTAAAATGGTAATTTAAAATGTGTTTCGGATAATATCACGAATAACACAATTATAGTCATCATCCCACCAAACAATCCAAGAATTGTTAATGGAATTGCTTCTAAACCAACTTCAGATATATCCCACAAGCCAATTTTTTTGCCTAATTTTTCCATGTATTCAGCTATTTTTTCCATTCATCACTCCGTTAAAATAAAATAAATGGTACTATCAACTTAAAAATTCTATACTATTTTTAAATTGTTTAATAGACAAAACAATTACTAAGAAATTAATAATATATTTGGAATATCGTGAAAAAGAGAATAACATTGATTGAAAATTCCCTTAATGAAGACTCAGAAATGATTATTTGGGAATTTTTAAAATTATCTGAGCAGTTCACTTGGAAATTTCATGAAGACAAATCTTGTTTCAAAGCACATAAAAAATGGAAACATATAGAATGGACAAAAAGTTTGAAAAATAATGCAAAAGATATTTATAACAATCCTAAATATATTACTGATGAAGAAGAAAAATTAATTGATTTCCACAAACATTTTGCAATACAAATTCATGACATTGAAAATGAAATAGAAATTTTTTATCTTAATCAAGGAAACAAATATCAAAAATTATCTGATTTCTATAATTGGTATAAACAAGAGAATAATATCAAAACAAAAGAAGCGCCAACAGATAAATTTATTAATGAACTGGGAATTGAATCATTAATGGATTTATATTAAGTTTTTTTATATATAGTCCTCACAATAGAAAATAGCATTATAAAAATGTTGGATAAAATCCATGTGTAATATGAAATGAAGTACATTAAATTTTTATCATCAAATACAAATAATAATAACAATGTAGAAATTCCCCAAAGAGAAAAACTTGATAAAGATAGTAATTTATATGATTTCACTCTTAATGGATGAATGAATTTTATGGGTACAAATGTAAGAACAACACAAAAAACAATTGCAATAAAATTAATTGTTTGTGAAGTATTCATAATATAAAAATCTAAAACTAATACATTCCATATAGCAGGAAATCCATCGAAATAATTATCCTTGGTTTTTTGTTTTGTATTTGCAAATGTGTAACACGAAGCACATAAAATTAAAATAACTAATAAAAATTCAATTTGATCAGAAAGAAATCCAACATGAAGAATAATTAAAACAGGTAATATAACGTAATTAAAAAAATCTACTATAGCATCTAAAATCACCCCATTTATTCTGGGCGCGAATTTTGTTACTTGGTATTTACGTGCAAAGAAGCCGTCAGTACCATCAATAAACAAAGCTGCTGCCAACCATGAAAAGACTATCTCTAAATTATTTTCAAATAATGCCCTAACAGCAAATATTCCGCAAACTATACCCATGGTGGTATAGATATGAACAGAATAAGCTTTAATAATATCTGAGTTTATTCTTGTTATTTTATTCATATCAGATTTACTAAAGATCTATAGATCTTTGATATTGTAAGGGCCATGATTCTTTATTCTTTTCAGCATATAAAGCCCAATATGGATTTCTTAAATATTCTCTGGCCATAAATATTGCATCAGCTTCTTGTGATTCTAAAATTAGATCAGCATGCTCTGGTTCAGTTATTAATCCAACAGCTCCAGTTAAAATATCAGCTTGATTCTTAATTTGTTGTGAAAGGCTTACTTGATAACCGGGTTCAAGTTTTATTTCCTGTTCTGAATAATTTGCCCCAGATGAGCAATCTATTAAATCTATTCCTAATAATTTAAGATTTTTAGATAATTTTATCGATGATTCCAAATCCCATCCTTCGCCTGGAAAGTATTCAGTTACAGAAAGTCGAGCAAATAGCGGAATATTATTTCCTATTGCTTCTCGGACACTAGAAGCAATTGTTGTTGCTAACAAAATCCTGTTTTCAAAATTCCCTCCATACTCGTCCTCTCTATTATTAGAAATAGGAGACAAAAATTCATGCACCAAGTATCCATGTGCAAAATGTAATTCTATAACTTTAAATCCTGCTTCGATTGATCTTTTTGAGGCTAATACAAAATCTTCTACTATTTTTTCAATTTCATTAGTCTTTAGTTCTTTTGGAACCAAAGATTTGTTGCTATATGGAATATTGCTTGGTCCAACCGGATCCCATCCTCCTGACTCTTTTTTAACATTCCCGCCACCTAACCATGGCCTGTTTGTTGAAGCTTTTCTTCCGGCATGAGCTAATTGTATAGCTGGTGTCGATCCACATTCAGAAATAAAATTCGTGATTTTCTTCATTGGTTCTATATGTTTATCTTTCCACAAACCCATATCCCAAGGACTAATACGACCTTCAGGAGAAACTGCTGTAGCTTCCATCATTACCAAGCCTGCTCCGCCCATTGCTCTAGATCCTAAGTGAACAAGATGCCAATCGTTTGCCATTCCATCATTAGATGAATATGTACACATAGGGCTTACCCATGCTCTATTCTTAATTAATTCTTCTCTTATTGTTATTGATTCAAATAATTTTGACAATTTCTTATCCTATTTTAAACGGAAAAATTTCAGGGGTATTATTTTTATATTTTAAATAGTTTTTATCTTTTCCCCATTTCATATCAGCTCTGCTTTCTAAGATACGAACTCCAGATATAAATTTCAACATCAAAAATACAAAAATAGGAGATACTAATCCTAACCAACTCCACCCGTTAAATGACGGAATTGCAATTATAGTAATTCCACTCCAAAGAATAATTTCACCTAAATAATTAGGGTGCCTTGAATATTTCCATAATCCAGTTGAAATGAATTTGTTTTTGTTACTATTATCATTTTTGAAATTAGATTTTTGTTTGTCTGCTAGTACTTCGATAAATAATCCAATTACCCAACTAATAATTCCTACATAATCGTAAATACCGAAATTATCAGTATAATTTGAAGTGATGATAATTAAAGAACTGAGTAATGTGAAAGTTATCCATAATGCTTGTAAATTCCATACCATAAAAAATGTGGAAAAATCTTTTAAGTCATCAAACCTTCCGTCTGATCCTTTTGCTTTAACTCTTTTTAATAAAAAAATACCAAGCCTAATAGCCCAAAGGACAATAAGAAATGTTAAGATCATTGATCGAATATTTTTATTTTCATTTAAAGCAAAAGCTAATATAGAAACTGTTATAAAAGTAATAGATCCTGTTATGTCAAAATAATGTTCGGTGGATTTTAAATATGAAGGAACAAACATAATCCATTGAATTAATATAATCACAAATACCATAAGTACAATTTGAGGGATTGAAAAAATATAATTACCATCTAATCCTGATAGAAATGCAATTAGAACAATAAAAAGTAAAATTAAAGCTGTTATTATTAAATTTCTTATATGCTTCATTTTATGATTATTGCATTAAGATAAACGTAACAGCACCTGATAAGTATCCTATTAAGGCCAAAAAAGAAATATTTTTTAAATACCAAATAAAATTTATTCTTAATATCCCCATTACAGCAACTCCTGCTGCAGACCCAATAACTAATAAGCTACCGCCTGTCCCTGCACAATATGCCAAAAATTCCCAAAATACTCCATCCACTGCAAAATCTCCAGTAGCTTGAATTTCATACATACCCATAGCACCAGCCACCAAGGGAACATTGTCTAAAATTGCTGATAAAAATCCAATGAATATATTGATGATAAATAAGTTACCATTAAAGATGTCATCAAGGATATTGGCTAGAGAATCTAATATACCAGTAGATTGTAAACTTCCAACTGCAAGTAATATACCTAAAAAGAAAAATATTGTAGAAGCTTCGATTTTAGATAAAGCGCCTACCACAGTAAGTGAATGTTTTTGTTGTTTTTCTTTATTTCTATGGATGATTTCTGTAACAGTCCATAATACTCCTAAGCTTAATAACATACCTAAATATGGAGGTAAATGCGTAACAGTCTTAAAAACAGGTACAAATAACAAACCTAAAACTCCCAATAAAAACAAAAGATTTCTTTCATAAGGAATAACTTCATAAATTTTGTCTCCTGCTTTAATTGCAGGTCTTTCAATTTCAATTCCTCTGTACTTAAATGAAACATATACAAGAGGGACTATCATGCAAACTAAACTTGGTATGATGATGGCTTGAACTATACTTAAAGTAATCTGCCCACCTACCCAAAGCATAATAGTTGTAATATCACCTATTGGAGACCATGCTCCTCCAGCATTAGCTGAAAGTATCATAATCCCAGCAAAAAATAATAATTGTTGCCTATCTTTTATTATCTTACCTAGTAATGCGGCCATAACAATAGCTGTAGTAAGATTGTCTAAGACTGCAGAAAAGAAAAATGTAAGTATTGATAAAATCCATAATAATTTAACTGCATTTTTAGTCGTGATTTTATCTGTGATAATGCTAAATCCTTGATGAGAATCAACTAACTCAACTATAGTCATTGCTCCAAGTAAAAAGAATACAATTTCACCTATATCTACCAGATGATGTGCTAATTCTTCATCTATAAAATGATGATCAGAATAAAAAACAAAAATAGTCCAAGTTAAAACACCTGTAATTAAAGCAATCGCAGCTTTGTCAATTCTAATGTTATGCTCAAAGGCTATAAGTAAATAACCAAGAGAAAAAACTGATATAAGTAATATTTCCAATTAACTATCCTTAAGATTCTAAAATAGTATTCTATCAAAAATTAATTTAGATAATAACTTTATTTTAGATCCTGTTTATAATTTCTTGACAATACTTCCATACACTTATAATCTCTTTTAAACAGTAAATGGTAAAATGAACTATTCTAAATATCTAACAACTGCATTTATATTCGTAATATCAATTTTACTTATTGGCTTATTTGCATATTTATTTGACCAACAAAGCACAACAAATAAACGAATTGATAATCTATATGGATCATTAAATAAACAAACAAAAGAATTAGCAAATTTAAACAACAATATTAAATCTCATAATGAGAAATCACATGAAATAACAGGAAATATAAATTCTACCAAAGAACCTGAAAATCCTGTTAAAAAAACATGTGTATTATCTGGTGGCGAAATAGTAAATGATGGTTGGGCAGGCAAAGATACTGGTGATAATTATTGTAATCAGTGCAGGTGCATGAATGGTGCTTTAGCTTGTACAAAAATGGCATGTCTAAGCAAAAAATCTGACAATTTATATGATGATACAATTAAAATCGACCTACAAAAAACAGATATGAACAACAGTTTGTCTAAAGAAAAAAAACAAATAGATGTAATCATTGATACTAATACAAAAGACAATAAATCAGATTTACCTGATAAAAATAATGATTGTGGACAAGCAGATCACTTTATTGATGTAAAAGCAAATAATGCAAATAATTTATACCCCGTTCCAGAGTTAGAAGTAAGCTGTGAAAGTGATAATTTGATTATTAAAAGCAATGGAATTCCAATATTTGAATTTAAAACTAAAACCCCCAATCCCTTATTAGAACAATCACATAATTGGTCAATTCCTAAAAATCCCAAATTAGCAGATACAATAACTGATTTACCTTTACTTGGAACTGTTGCCATAGCTATTGACGGGTTACCATATTACGGACCAAACGAAGGACCACCTCAAGGATTTGGCGATCCATTCTTAGATGAAATATTGGATTACTGCAATGGGCATACTGCTCCAGGGGGAGATTATCATTATCATTCCGTACCATCATGTTTAATAACCGATAATGAATCTAAAATTATAGGCTATTCTTTAGATGGGTTTGAAATAGTTTCACCAAATAAAAATATAAAAAGTAGTTGGAAAAAAACTTCAACTGCAAGATCAGCATGGGAAGCTAATGAATTCATAGAAGGTTATGGAGATTTAGATAGATGTAATGGCAAAATTGACGATGATGGAGTTTATCGTTATCATGCAACCAATTCATTTCCTTATATTATTGGCTGCTATAAAGGAGTAATCGAAAATGTATCTAATAATAATACTTCAGACATAAATAATACACCAAGACAACGTCCGTCAAGATCACAAATCAATCCGCCATTGAGACAAATGCCCAAAAGAAATGATTAATCAGATAAAAAATAAGGCTGAATCCAAGCTTTAAAACCATCTGAACTTGTTATAACTGCTCTTATATATTTTTCATTACCATTTATTTTGTATGAAGGAGTTATGTCATCAGATACTGATAAAATTTCTCCATTGTGTCCAATGAATTCTGTTTTAAATTGTTGATCAGTAATTTTAGGAGAAAGAATATGAATTTGTGTTGGGTCTAAATCAATATCAATTCTGATTTCATTTTTATCAATAAAAATATCAGAGATATATACTCCGGTACTTGAATAAAAATTCCCCATTTCAAAATTTTCAAGAATATCATTTTGTGAATCAGAGTTTGATTTAACCATTACCCAACCTCGTCCAGGATTAGAAAAGGTTGAATGAAATACTTTGTAATGATGAGAATCATCAGTTGCCACACCATAAATTAATTTGCCACTGCTTAAAACAGAATCCCATATTTGATCGGTATTTTTCTTGTTACCGTCTCTCATATCTCCTAAATCATTAGCATGAGTTCCTCCATTAAACACCTCAAAAAATTTCAAATTTTCAGACTTGATTATCATTTTATTATCAACAGCCCATTTGTAATTGGGATGATTTAAAATTGGAATACCATTAGCCATCTGGATAGCTTTAATATTAGCATTTAAAGTGTCTAATGAATCTTTCCCGTAAACAGGTTCTACATAAGATTCAATACCTACTGCTCCAACATGAATATTAAATGGCTCTCTTATTGTAACTTCTTCACCAGGAATTAATAATAAATCAGGTTTATCTTTTCCGTAATCTAAAATTGTAAGATGATTATGATCACTTAGAACCAAAAAATCATAGTTATGCTCAATAAAATAATCTACTACTACTTCTGGATCTGAATCACCATCTGATTCATTTGTGTGAGTATGTATATTCCCTTTATACCACTTTTGCATAATTATATTCTTTCAAAGTATCTATTTTTTTCCCAGTCAGTAACTGCTTTTTCATAAAGAGATTTTTCAATACTAAAAAAATGGTTATAGTGATCTTTCACATTATTACCAAATACATCTCCAATAAATTTACTTTTTTCAAATAATTTAAGACCTTTACCAATGTTATCAGGACATGATTGCAAAGAACTGTTGTTATATGAATCTCCTTTTGACATTTTTGGAGGTTCGATTTTTTCTTCAATACCTTTTATTCCTGCAGCTATGCTTGCAGCAAAAGCTAAATAAGGATTAGCATCAGCTCCTGGAATTCTACATTCAATTCTTAAACTTGATTCTTCACCTACAATTCTATAAGTAGAAGTTCTGTTATCCATGCTCCAACTTATTTTTGTAGGAGCAAACGATTCCGATACAAATCTTTTAAAAGATGTAGGATAAGGAGAGTAGAACATAAATATATCAGGAGAATATTTCATCCATCCACCAAGAAAATTTTTAAAATGATCAGAAACTTTAAGCTCTGATTTACTATTAGGGTTAAAGAAAAGATTAGTATTTCCTTTTTCATCCCATAAACTTAAATGAATATGCATACTTGAACCTGCTGAATTTTCATCCCATTTAGACATAAAGGTTACAGACATATCTTGTTGATATGCAATCTCTTTAGCTGCTTGTTTAATGATGCTATGGTTATCGGCCATAGTCAAAGGATCTGAATATTTAACATTAATTTCTTGTTGACCCAAACTCCACTCGCCTTTAGTGCACTCAACTTCTATGCCTGAGTTGGAAAGGTGTTTCCGTAACAATGACATATAAGATTCTTCTTTAGTTGTATTAAGTAAACTATAATCTTCCCTAAATCTATTACTTGGGTTCATATTTATATAAGAGTCATTTTTTGCATCTTGATAAGAATTGTCAAAAACATAAAACTCTAACTCAGAAGCAAGCTTAATTTGGAAGCCTTTAGATTTAGCCAATTCTATTTGTTTTTTCAGTATTGATCTGGGAGATTCAGAAACTATCTTATGATTTTTTTCTACATCTCCAATAATAATAGCAGTTTTATCTAACCAATCCGCTATTCGAATAGAATTTGTATCTAGTTTCAAATGTAAATCCCCGTAACCTTTTTCCCAACTCGAAATTTCATACCCAGGTATAGTTTCCATATCTATATCGGATCCGAGTAAATAATCACAAGCATGAGTTCCTTGTTCTAGAACATCAGTTATAAAAAACTTGCTGTCAAATCTTTTTCCTACTAATCTTCCATACATATCCGGAAAAGCAGTAATAACTGTTTCTATGGACTGGTTTTTAACTAAATTAACAAGTTCGTCTTTTGTAATGTTTAATTTCATATTTCTTATATTTTTTTTCTATTTGTAAATTCTACCATTGATTCATTATATTTTTCTTTGTCTTTTAGCAATGTATAAGCAGTAGCTGACATCCCTTTTATTATTTCAATCCCATTTTTATGAGCAAAATTACTTACTGAAGCTTTTTCCATTTCAATAGAATGTCCAGGTACAGGGTTTTCGGACACAGCAAAATGAAAAGCATATGAAGGCATTTCGTGGCTTATGTTACCAAAATCTGTTGAAGCTCCGCTACCATATTTATTTTTTGGTTGTTCATTTAATTTAATATCAAGATCATTCAAATAAAACTTGCCTAATTTTCCGATTGTTGTATTTGGAATAACATGTTTGTATCCAGGTTCATCCTCGGCTATTTCTAATTCAGCTCCTGTCATTAATGCAGCACCAGCGGCGATATTATCAATTTGTTTTCTTATATAATCAACATATTCAGATTTTTTTGATCGCATTAATATATCAGCTTCTGCAAATGCTGGTACTATGTTAGGCGCTTTTCCTCCATCTGTTATTATGCCATGAACTCTAGCATCATCTTTCAAATGTTGTCTCAAAGAGTCAATTCCATTAAAAAGCATAATTACTGAATTTAATGCATTCACTCCTTCATCAGGATTTATTGCAGCATGAGAAGCTTTTCCATGAAATTTATATATCGCTTTGGATGTAGCCAAACTCATTCCCTCTTCTATAGGAACATCTTGCCATAAAATGGTTAAATTTGAAGATCCATGTGAAGATATAGAAATATCTACATCTTCAAAAATACCTTCATTTAATAAGCTGATTTTTCCTCCTCCGCCTTCTTCGGCAGGTGTACCAATCAATCTTATTTCACCTTCGAAATCTCTATTTAGTGCTAAAAATGATAAAAATGCGCCGACATTAGTCATGGCAATTAAATTATGCCCACAAGCATGTCCCATAGCAGGTAATGCATCATATTCTGCCAAAAACGCTATAACCGGGCCTTCTCTTTTGCCTTTTATTGAAGATACAAATGCAGTTGGGTAGTTTTCAACTGAACTAAATTCCAAACCATTTTTCATTAGCACGGATTTGATGTTTTCTACTGCTTTATATTCTTTCCATTTAATTTCTGGATTACTGTGAATAACTTTACTAAGTTCTAAAAGGTCATTTTTCAACTCTTCAGTTTTCAAATATAATTTATTGATAGCGTCGCTCATATAACTCGTAATTTTTGTATATAATAATTTATCTATACAAGTATAATGATTTGAAAACAAATTTCAAGAATCTTAAACAATATGACTAGTAATACAAAACCATCTTATGATTTTAAAAATAAAACTGCTGTAATTACAGGAGCTGGCGGAGGCATGGGAGAACAAATTTGCTTATCTTTAGAATCATATGGAGCTCATGTATACGGTATAGATTTGAAATCAACTCCTTCACACTACAAAGGAAAAAATATCACATATTTCCAAGAGGACATCACAGATTATAAAGCTATAGACTCTATATTCAGCAAGATTTCAAAAGAGTCAACAAAACTAGATTATTTAGCAAATGTAGCGGGTGTTCTATTATTTGACCAAGATAAATCTTTATTAGACATAGATATGAATGTGTATGACAAGGTTATAGAAATAAACTTAAAAGCGACTACATACATGGCAAGAAAAGCAATTCCATTGATGCTAAAATCTAATGGTGGATCAATAGTAAACTTTTCTTCTGTACAAGCTTACAGAGGGGACCCCTTACCACAAGATGCATATTCACAATCCAAAGCTGCAGTATTAAATCTTTCAAAATCTATAGCTATGCAATTTGCTGATAAAAATATTAGAGCTAATACTATAGTTCCAGGAATGACTATGACGCCTTTGCAAAAACGTTGGGAAGGTGATGAAATTTCGAAACAAAAAATGGCAGATTATATTCCGCTAAAACGATTAGGAACACCTAATGACATGTCTGATGGTGTTTTATTCTTATTTTCTGATGCCTCTTCCTTCATCACAGGTACAGAGTTAATTATTGATGGCGGCATACTACTGCATTAATTTTATTTCATCACAGACATATCAGTTGATTTTAAGCGTTTAACAACTGTAGCACTTCGATCAATTAATTTTTCAACATTTTTATCCATACCATTCAACCATTCCTCGCTTTCATAAACTTTTTTGTACAAAGATATTCTTTCTTGTTCGTTTTCAAATCTTCTGATCCAAATATAAGTATCTGTATCTTCTTCAACAGTGAAACTGCCATGAATAACCATACCTTTTGATACCTGAAAAGGAATTATAGTACCTTCCATAAAATTTAACCATTC
>MDTC01192220.1_pt1 | contig 12302 bp, 8 predicted proteins | sample 811181 | NCBI WGS metagenome assembly MDTC01 (sample SAMN05326644, study PRJNA326480) | marine metagenome | isolation source: seawater | place: Pacific Ocean: North | collected 2011
ACCATCGAGCCAGCTCAACTCCGTGAGTTGAGGAGCGATCAGGCCAAGGCGCGCTCGTACTTCTTTGAGTGGCAAACCAGGCTCCTTCGACCTAGCCCTTGCCTTTTTTTTGGCTTTTTTGCCGGATGTCAACACCTTGGTAACTTTCTTTTTCGATGGCTTCTTCTTAACAGCCTTCTTCTTCGCTGCTCTACCACTCGCTGGCGCAACACCTCGTGTCTTTTTTGCCCTTTTTTGTTTAGTCACACCCTTCTTCGTTTTCTTACGCGAAGATTCGGGTTTCTTTTTTCGTGTAGCCTTTCGCTTTGCCATCCAGGTTTCCCACCCCTCCTGTGAAACAGAACCTCTCCGTGACCCCTTATCTCGCTCACAGCACCACAAGTCAATAGCCCCAAAGACCAGGCTGCTACCGAGTATCGCTCAAGATAGGCTATTTCGATATGAGCATTTCCGAACGTTTCACTTTTTTCACCCAGGCACGCAGCAATTTTGAACAAACGGGGGCCATACAGTCATCATCCCGGTACCTGGCGGAAGCTATGGCAGCACCGTTACGACGATTTCGCATTACTGATGCTATTACCCCAGTTCGTATCCTGGAAATCGGTCCCGGAACTGGGGCTATCACCCGTGCTATCTGCACCTGTATGGGGCCGCAGGACAAACTCGACTGCTACGAGATCAACGCAGAGTTTGTCCAATACCTGGGTGGCGCTATTCACCGGGACAAAGTCCTGGCACCAGTTGCCGATCAAATCCGTATCCACCACGCTCCCGCACAGGAACTGACAAAAGGTGATCGCTTCGATTTCGCTATCTGCAGCGCACCACTCAACAATTTCGACGCAGCTACCATCAATGCGATCCTCGAGCCCATGCTCGTTGCTGTAACTGCACAAGGAACGGCGACGCTTTTCGAATACATCTTCTTTCCGGCACTTCGGCGGGCTTTCGCACAGGGAGACCTGCGAACGCGGTTACGTGAAGCTCAGTCAGAAAAATCACAATGGCTAACGACTTGCGGCCGCAACTCGATGCTCGTGCTGAGGAATATACCTCCCGCCCGCGTCCACGAGTTTGGCCCATTCATTAGCTAGTAAGCTGCTCAAGCAAACGGTCGATATCTCCTTCAGAGTTCCACACCCCAGGTGATACACGGAGCCCGCTCTCGCGCATGCTGACCGAGATTTTCGCCTGAAGGCAACGCTGGTAGGCAGCCCGCGTGAGTTCCTGGTCATCGCCGACGAGACGGCAGATCGAGGACCGGCGTTCAGCCGCTAGAGAGCTCTCAACACGGAAACTCGTGGGCAAACCGTCGACGAGGCGGTCTATTAAGGATCGGGTGTGAGCGAAAACCTGTTCAATACCAATCTGTCCGAGAAACTCAAGTGCTGCGACCATCGGGTTGCAGTTGAAAAACGATGCGGTCTCTGGTGCATCCCAGCGCGTCGCGCCGGTGCGAAAGTCGATGTCCAGTTCCGTCATCTTGTTGAAGTCCTCAGACCCGTTGACTGTTGCCCAGTTGATGACTGGGACAGGAAGTCGATTGACCCATGCCGGATCGACATAGAAAATCCCCGTCCCGTAGGGTGATAGCATCCATTTATAGCCTGCAGCTGCCGCCACGGCGGCCCCAGCAGTGCGAACATCGAACGGCACAGAGCCGACTGATTGGGTTGCGTCAATGACAAACGCGATCCCACGATCGCGACAGATTCGACCAATGGCCTCGACATCAAGACGGTACCCAGTTGCGAAGTTCACATGCCCTACGGCAACCACCCGGGTCGTGGGACGTAACGCTTCAACGATCCGCCCAGTTGTCAACCCACCATCGGTTGGCAATACGGTGACCTCGACTCCAGACGAACGGAGCGCAACCCACGGAAGGTAAACAGCCGGAAACTCTCCGGCGGGAATTACAACATGGTCTCCCGGTTTCCAGTCGAGCCCCCCAGCAAGTAACGACATCCCAGCAGAGGCGCCAGTGGTCACTGCCAAATCCTCGGGATGGCAGTTGAAGAAAGGTGCGGCTGCTTGCCGCACCCGGTCGGGCAAGGTGAAGTAGATACTATCGTCGATCAACGAAGGATCACGCTTCCATTCGAGCGCCTCGTTGACAGCATCGATGGCAACCCGTGGCAAGGGGCCGTGGTTAGCACCATTAAGGTATGTGGTACCACCAAGGTCGAAATCGCTCTTCCAGCTCATCGCTGCCCCAGCCTATCATCGCAGACATCTGGTTGTTGAATCACTCGCTACGCCACTTGCATAACGCGTTGTTTTTTTCGAATTGCGATCTAGGAAGCGCTCATCGAAGACACCGTGCTCGATACGCCGTCACCCTGTAGCATTGTGCATGTATGTGATCTAGACAGATAAGCTGGGCGCAATCACAGTCCAACACAAGCGCCTAAGACATAACCCCTCGGAAGTTTGCGAACACGGGCGAGACCACTGAAGTTGCAGAGCTACCCGTCAAGGAAGTGTAGAATCCTGTCTTTCCAATAAAATGCCATGGCTACGAGCACCGTCGAAGACTATTTAAAGCAGATTTATCAGGCGCAGCTGACGTCCCCGGACTCGCTAGTTCCTACCGGCCAGGTTGCCTCGGCGCTCAAGGTTGCACCCGGCACCGCCACCGCGATGGTCAAGACCTTGGCTGAAGCAGGCCTCGTCGAATATGAACCCTACAGCGGTGTCTGCCTAACTCCTGCCGGCGAGAAACTCGCTTCTCACGTGTTACGCCGTCACAGGCTCGTCGAACTGTTCCTCGTCGAAGTCATGGGAATGGACTGGAGCGATGTCCACAGCGAGGCGGAGCTCCTGGAGCATGCTGTGTCCGAGCGCCTACTCAGGCGTATCGACACAATGCTCGGTGGCCCCGAAGTCGACCCACATGGCGATCCGATCCCAACCGCGGGAGGTAAAGTAGCGACTGCGGATTACGCTAACCTGGTCACATGCCCGGTTGGGGCGTCGCTCATGTTGGTACAGGTCACAGACCAGGCTAGCGATTTTCTGCGCCTGATGGAGAGCTATGGTCTCTTGCCTGGAGTGCCAGTCGAGGTTGTAGCTCGTAATGAGAGCGCCGACACAGTAGAGGTCCGACCACTCGGTGGAAACCGCGTCAGCCTCGGGTTCCGTGCTGCTTCGAAGATCCGGGTAACACCACCCGCCGACAACTAGAATCTAAACGCAACATTTTAGGCAAGGCCGCGATCGGCAGCTTCTAGCAGAGCCTCAGCACCGCTGGCCGCATCGCGAAGGTGGACACGGAGAACCCTGCGCTCACGCTCCTCCAGAGCCGCTAGATCCCCCAATGATTGCGCCCTCACCAGCCGCCCGAAGGAGTAGCCAGCACCCGGAATCTCGATATCTTCGCTGTCATCAGCTGTGATCTGCAAAAAGATGCCATTGTCCGGACCACCTTTGTGAAGCTGGCCAGTCGAGTGTAGAAACGCCGGCCCCCAACCCAGAGTCGTAGCAACACCGCGCCGTTCACGCAGCAACCGCCTAATTTCCTGAAAGGCGCTAAGGGTCCGCGGCTCACAGGAAACAAAGGCCTGTAGAGCAACATAGTCTGGAACCTGGGCGCGGCCTAAGTGGGCGCTTAGCCAGCTGTCCAACCCGTCACCATGCTGTTGTCTGGCAAGCTCTTCGTCACGCTCCAAATCTGCGAACACAAGCCAGCCAGCGTCCATCGCAATCGGCGCCCGATCGGGCATGCCAGTTCCTGCCTTGTAGGAGTCAAGAATCGCCGTCGTGCGATCCTTGCTCCCTTGAACATCCGGTTGGTCAAATGGGTTGATCCCCATCAGGGAACCTACACTAGCTACAGCAATCTGCCAGCGGACGAATTCGGAACCGATTTGGTGCCGATTATCCAGGACGAACTTCATCACAGGGTGTCCTTCCTGACGCAAGGCATCGAGCCACATGTTCCGTCCGGAGTCATCTTCACCGGCGAGCTCCAGGGCCACAAAAATTCGGTCGTCTCCATATTGGTCAGCTGCCCCCGGCGGCTCGCCGACGATCGGAATCAATCCACCACCCTCCTTGCCGGTGCTTTCCGCAATCAACTGCTCAGCCCACATGCCAAAAGCCGTAAGTGAAGGCGAGCATGCAAAGGTCACTTTGTCGCGGCCCGCCTCATAGGCATTGAAGAGCGCCGCCCCAAGGCGAGTTCCCGGATTGTCACGGGTACTAGTACCGGCGGCACAGCTCGCGGCCATGCGCCGCGCCGACGTGCAGATCGCCACCGAGTCGATTCCCATTAGCTCCATTGGCAAGATGCCAAACACCGAAAGCGCCGAAAAGCGCCCGCCAACATCGGTTGGAGCAAGCCACAAGGAACGAAATCCTTTTTCATAGGCAATCTGCTCAAGCGGTGTGCCGGGGTCGGTGATCGCCATAAACTGCTGGCCAGGTTGGTCAAGCATTGGGGTGCAGCGCTCGTGGAAAAAATCAAATAGCGCCTGCAACTCGATTGTCGTACCCGACTTGCTAGCAACGATTACCAAGGTGCGCCCCAGATCAACGCTCGCCGCAACGGCAGCGACGGCTGTTGGAATCGTGCTGTCGACAATCCAAACGTCTTCGATGCCGAATACTTGACGACAAACCTCTGCACACAAACTGCTGCCACCCATTCCAAGCAAAACGACCTGGTCCGCCTTGCCGTCGTTCATTTGTTTGGCAAATCTCCGGCTGGAAGCGCTTGCTGACAGTGTCGACTCGATCAGGTCGAGCCATCCAAGCCGGTTACGGATGGAATCTTGGGTAGTCGGATCGTCACTCCACAGCGAGCTATCCTTGAGCCATAGTCTGGTCGGGAGCTGGTCGTCGATGTTCTTAACTGCTATGAGCATGGAAGGAACTTCCAGTTCTGAAGTGGACGACGGCGCAATGGCACTAGCCGCTTCATCTACTTGTCTTTTGCCTCCAACGTTAGCTTCAATCGCCGCTAAGATAACGTTGTCAAGTTCACCGTATTGCAGCCTGCGGTGTGCGATGTATCGCTCTTGGAGTTCGGTACCAATCGCATCGAGATCGATCCCAAGGCTCGTGACTTCGTCAATAATTTCTTCTGCTTCATCGACACGCTGCCCAAGAGTCGATTCGGCCAAGCCAGCGAAAGCAAAATCACGCATCAACCCGAACGGCATCGCGGCAACAGTGTCCGGGCCGATAAGGCGGTGAACGTACCGGAGTCGACGACGACGCGGATCGCCGGTGGCCAGGTCGGTCCACATCAACCGCAATGAGCGCGGTCCTGATTCGCGCAAACTCTCAGGAAGCTTCTGGAACAACAGGTCGCGTTGGTGCCGACAAGCTACCTTGGCAATCGCCGTTGCCGCGCTTCCAAGCAGTGATTCTGCGCCACTCATGTCCTTATCGGCAGTGCGAATCCATGCTCTTAGCAGCTCGTCGACGGCCTCATCTAGAGATGCCAAGCCAAACGAAATCACTGATGCTAAACCGCGTGCTTCCTCGATGTCCTTCGGAAGCCGTAGCGCACCGCGGATAAAGGCCTCGGTAACACGCTCAACCGCAGCCACTGAGAAAATCGGGCCCACGTGTACACTGAATCCTTCGGCGGTGAAGGCCTCAAACACCGCGCACCCTGAATTCGTGGGTGGCAATCGTGGGATAACGTTAGGCTCGTCAATTGCCGAATGCAGTCGTCGAATCGCCATCGACATCTCTTCGGCATCGTTGGCCAGGGAAGGATCAACGTCAACGCTGACGTATCCATCGCGACCCCCGGTCTCCTCGTAGACAGGGGCAAGCAAACGTGCCCCGATCGATGCTTCTTCGATCAAAAGTGCTTCAACCGGCCGTGCAACTGATACGCCATTGGCCCAACTGACCAGTGAATCATGGTACTCGGACCCACGTTCAACCGCACCAGCCAGCATCAAAAGATCGGTCTCGATCCCGCTTATTCCATACGAAACTGCGGACCCCGCAAGAGAATCGACTTTAGTCAGCAACCGCCGCAGGCCACATAACCAAACACCCTGCCCGCGCCCACGCAAACCCCATAGAGAATTATCATCCATCAAGCTCACCGTTGTCGGGAGAGCAATATCGTAATCAGGTCGCTAGGAGCGCCCGGGCACGCTTCTCGATGTTATCCGGAGTAAACCCAAATCTTTCCATGTTGGTTCCCCCAGGAGCCGAAGCACCGTAACGGTCAATGCCGATTACTTCGCCGGAAAGACCAATGTAGCGACTCCAGCCAAAAGATGTGCCAGCCTCAACCGCCAACCGTTTCTCGACATTCGGTGGAAGTACCTTATTGCGATAAGACTCGTCCTGTTGCTCGAACAGCTCCCATGAGGGCATCGAGACAACACGAGCACCGACGCCCGAAGCAATCAGTCGTTGCCACACCTGGAGCACAATATGGACCTCTGACCCTGACGCCAGCAAGATGATATCTGGCTCACCAGATCGATTTTCGACCAAGACATAGGCGCCACGGGCAAGATCGGCTGCAATAGCAACGTCTTCAACGATACTCGACAAAATCGGGAGCTTCTGACGCGTCAGTACTAACGCCGTAGGAACCTCCGGGCACTGTACGGCCACCCGCCACGCCTCGCTTGTCTCGTTGGCGTCGGCCGGCCGGATGACCACTAAGCCTGGTAAGGCTCGCAACGAGGCCAGATGTTCGATCGGCTGGTGCGTCGGCCCGTCTTCTCCAACCCCTATGCTGTCATGCGTGTACACGTAAATAACCCGCTGTCCCATGAGCGCCGCTAGCCGAATTGAAGGACGCATGTAATCTGAAAAGATCAGGAACGTACCACCGTACGGGATAAAACCACGGTGCAGTGCCATACCATTGAGAATTGCTCCCATGCCATGTTCGCGGACACCGAAACGGATATTGCGGGCATCGTAGACTCCTTTATTGAAGTCTGCTTCACCGACGATGTCAGTCTTGTTGGAACCTGCCAGATCAGCAGAACCTCCCATTAACTCCGGCAACCGGACGGCAAGAGCATTAAGCGCTTTCCCCGAGGCGGCTCGCGTCGCAATCGGACCATCCTCGGCAACAAACAGGGGCAAATCTTCATCCCAACCATCAGCGAGGCGGCCATCGAGCCGACGTTTCAACTCATCAGCTTCTGACTCGTGGGTGCGGCGATACGAGTCCCACAGTTCCTGCCATTGCTGCTGCAAGGAACCACCACGCTCACCCGCCGCTCTAAAGTGAGCAGCCACCTCAACCGGCACTTCGAACTTAGCGGTGGTTGGCCAATCGAGATTTTCCTTTGTCAGTCGAACTTCTTCTTCACCCAGCGGTTCACCGTGGGACTTCGACGTATCCTGTCGGTTCGGGCTGCCATAGCCAATGTTAGTGCGTATCCGAATCAGTGACGGCCGATCGTCTTCAGCTTCGGTTGAAGTCAGGGCGTAGGTCAAAGCAGCGATGTCATTGCCATCCTCAACGAACTGTACGTGCCAGCCATAGGATTCATAACGCTTCTCAACATCTTCACTGAAGGTGAGATCGGTGGAACCATCGATCGTTATTAAGTTGTCGTCGTAGAGGACCGTGAGCTTGTGAAGTCCCAAATGACCAGCAATCGACGCTGCCTCCGACTGGACGCCTTCCATTATGTCGCCGTCACTGGCGATGACGTAGGTTCGATGGTCGATGATGTCGTGACCAGGGCGATTGAACTCGGCTGCCAAACGAGCCTCAGCGAGCGCCATCCCAACAGCGTTGCCAAATCCCTGCCCCAGTGGCCCAGTGGTCGTCTCGACACCCGGAGTATGACCAAACTCAGGATGCCCCGGAGTAACACTGCCCCACTGGCGGAATTGTTTGATGTCCTCGAGCGACAAAGCGTGGCCAGTAAGGTGCAACAGGGCGTACAAGAGCATTGATCCATGACCAGCTGAAAGCACAAAACGGTCACGGTTCGGCCACGCAGGATCCTGTGGATTGAAACACAGGAAGCGCATCCACAGTGCGTAGGCCATCGGCGCCGCACCCATCGGCATCCCAGGATGACCGGAGTTGGCTTCTTGTACAGCGTCCGCCGCCAGAGTACGAATAGTATTGACGCACAGAGTGTCGAGGTCCTGTGCTACTGGGGGCACGTTAGTGGACATGAAAGTTTCCCTGAAGAATCAGACTTGGTTTAAGTTCCTATCGGGTCACGCCAAGCTTGCGTGGCCGCCTGCAAAGAGTCAAACCGCCCGTCGTAAAGGCGCCCGAACCCTTCCGCCGAGTCAACGTGCCGAACATCCCAAGCTCAGGGACTGCTGAAACCACGGGCACGCAACCGGCGCCATCCAGGCCATCAGTTAACCCCATCGGCTCCCACCATCTCTTGGAGTTGCAGGCGGTGGAGGCGAGCGTAGATTCCATCAAGATTGAGTAGTTCAGGATGAGTGCCAACTTCTCGAATCACTCCATGGTGCAACACTACGATACGGTCGACGTTACGAATCGTCGACAACCGGTGAGCGATAATTACCGCCGTGCGATCTTCGATCAACCGGTCGAGAGCATGCTGTATCTGGGCTTCGGTCTCTGAATCAACGCTTGAGGTGGCCTCATCGAGAACCAGGACCGCAGGACTACCAGCGAGTGCACGTGCGAACGCCAACAACTGCCGTTCACCGAAAGACAGGTTCGCACCACGTTCGCCGAGGCGCGTGTCGTAACTGTCGGGTAGCGTCGCAATGAAGCGGTTAGCCTCAACAACACGAGCAGCATCCTTGACCGACTCGCGATCGAAGACCCCTAGGCCAACATTGGCAACGATCGTATCAGTGAACATGAACACATCCTGTGGAACCGTCCCAAAAGCTCGCCGCAATGAATGCTGATCAATGCTCCGGATATCGATGCCATCAACGGTGATCGATCCCCTCTGGACATCGTAATGACGGAGCAGCAATTTTATAACCGTTGACTTGCCTGATCCCGTTGCACCAACAATCGCGACTTTCTCACCCTTATGAATTGTCAAATTAAAGTTCTCGAGGACTGGCGCAGAAGTCGAGATCGTAATGTCGGCTTCATCGAGCTTGGCAGCGGCAGCAGCCTCGGAAACAGATGGATAGGCGAAAGTCACTGACTTGAACTCGATACGATCCTGGAAATCGGGCATCGATACCATGTTGGATGCCTCACGGACCTCGGGTTCAACGTCGAGAAGTCCAAATATTTTTGTGGTAGCTGCCGCAGCGCGTTGCAATGTGTCGTATTTGTCGGAAAGATCTTCGAGTGGCTGATAGAAACGCTGCAGGTACAGCATGAACTGCACCAGGATGCCCAACGTTACTGTCGACTCAAGGATTCCGAAGCCGCCGTACGATAGCACCAACGCCGTCGACACAGTGGTCGCAGCCTGTACCAATGCCGATAGCCAGGATGACAGCCGGACGCTGCGTAGCTCGATCTCTAGGATGTCACCTCGCACCCTGGCGAAATCCTTTTGGTTACGGCGCTCCTGGACAAAAGCCTGCACGACCTCTATCCCGGAGATAGTTTCCTGTAAGAAAGCATTCTGCCTAGCCACCAAGCTGCGCACACGGTCGTAGGCAGCTCGCAGGCGAGTACGTAGGAACGCTAGAATGCCAAGCAATAGGGGCACGACGACAAACGATGCGAGCGTCAAACGCCAGTCGATCCACAACATCACGCCGATGATGCCACCTACCATGGTTAAATCACGGGCGATCGAAACGATTCCCTGAGAAACTAGATCGTTCAACGCTTCAACGTCGCTGGTGACACGAGTCATAGTTTGTCCAACAGGGTAACGATCGAAAAATGACATGGACAATCGCTGCACATGGCGAAACACGGTGCAGCGAAGGTCGTGCATAATGCGTTGCCCGGCGAGCTGCATCAGGTAAATCTGAGCAAACCGGATGATCATCTCGCCGAACAGCACCGCGACAAACAACACGATCAGACCGGTCAAACCGGAGAGCGCACCCGGGACCCCCCTGGATGCCGGCGTCAGGTAACCGTCGATTGCAAGACGGATCAGGTAAGGCTGCACCAACTGGCTCGCGGCCAGTGCCGGCAATAACAAAGCCGAAGCGACCACAACGCTGCTATGCACCCGGATAAACGGCACGAGGCGGCGCAAAACAGTAAGGTCGCGTCCTTCAGGCATTCTAGAATTGCTCCAGCTCAGCGCTTAACTGCTGTTGTTCGAACATGTTGGCGTACAATCCGGGATGCTGAATTAGCTGGGCGTGTGGCCCGTGATTGACGACGCGGCCTTCGTCCATAACGTATATGTGGTCGGCATCTTGGATGGCTCCAATACGGTTACTCACCACCACCAAAGTCCGTCCTGCATTGCGTGCAGCATTAGTCCGTAGGCCGTCCAAGATCTTGCGCTCGGTCTCTGAGTCGACGTTCGACAGAGCATTATCCAAGAGTAGGATGGGAGAATCGATGAGGATGGCGCGGGCCACCGCTACCCTCTGCCGCTGTCCCCCGGAAAGCGTCGAACCGCGTTCACCGACGACCGTGTGCAGGCCATCTGGAAGGCTTTCCAAATCAACCAACAGACCCGCAATTTGAGCTGCTTCGTCAACCTTGTCTCGGGTGGCATCGGGCTGCCCGTAGGCGATGTTGTCGAATACTGTTGTCGAAAAAAGAAAGTCGTCCTGCGGCACGAACCCGACTCTCTGCCGCAGTTCGTCGAGTTCAACCTCTGCCACGTCAACACCGCCCACGAACACAGACCCTTCTGGTACCTCGATGAGATGCTGAATAGCTTTCAAGAGCGTGCTTTTCCCGGACCCGACCCTGCCAACGATGGCGACATAACCACCTTCCTTTGCAACAAAATCAATGTCGTGCAGTGCATGCCGCCGACCGCTCTCAAAAGTTTCGTCGAGCTTCAGAATGCCGACGTAATTTCTTAGGTGATCGTCGTAACGAAAGTTAAGACCTTTGATCACCACCGGGAGCGGCCCATCTCCAATTCGGCACGCTGAGTCCGGGGAGCTGATGGTGACCGGTGCTGTAAGAACCTCATCGAGTCGTTCAAGAGCTGCCGCGCCACGTTGCACCAAGCTCAGAATCCAACCCAGAGCCACTGTGGGCATGACCATTACTCCCACATAGCTCATCACCGCAACCAAGTCACCAATCGAGAGGTCTCCTGCTGAAACCATGCGGCCGCCGAAACCAATGACAACGACCGCGGCCAGGCCACCACCGAGACCAACAACAGGGATCATCTGGGCGCGGGTCCAGGCTTCGCGGAGACCAAAATCCATGTAGGCCGCTGACTGATTCTCGAACTTCAGGTTTTGCGCTTCCTCAAGAGCAAACGACTTAACCACCATCACACCCGAGAGATTCTCCTGAACGATCGTGTTGAGATCACTCAAAGCGATACGCGCTCTAGTAACGTAGTCGCGCACCCGATGCACGAGAATTCGGACTAGTATCGCCACGATCGGCAACGGCAGGAAAACAACAAGTGTTAGGCGCCAGCTAATCGAGACCATATAGGCAAGTCCAAGCGCGTACATAACGAAGGCATTGAAAAAGTACAGCACGCCAGGGCCGCCAAGGGCGCGTACCAACATGACATCGTTCGTCATGCGGGACATCAAGTCGCCAGTATTCGTCACCGAGAAAAAAGATGGGGCGAGATGGATTAGCCGATTGTGCAACATCCCCTTCATCTCATAATCGATCCGGCGAGAGACACTCAAAACGAAGATGCGTGATCCGACTCGCATTACCGTCTGGAGCACCGCCAACAGAACGATGGCGCCTGCATATGACAAGATGAGTCCATGAGTCGCTCCGGCCTCAAGGTCATCAATGGCCCAGCCAAAGATCCGGGGAATCGCTAGAGCAATGGCATTGGTGGCAATTAGAAAGACGCCTCCCAGAAAGTAGGGCCCACGGTGACGTGTATACAGAAAGAGGTACCGCTTCAGAATGTCCATCGCTCAGGTCAGATTAGCGCTGCAGGAGATAAGCCCGGAGGTTGTACAGGTAGCCACTCCAAGCCTCCTTATGGCTCTCCATCTCCGGCCCATCCTGGAAGCCACTGTGTTCCAGGGTCATCCGGGTGGTGCCTTGTAGATCCTCGAAGGACAGCGTGACCGTCGTTTCATAGGCACCAATGGGGAACACATCGACCGGCGGCAGCCAGGTAAAAACCAGCTTCTTCGGACGATCCACCTCTATGTAGTTACCCACCCACTCTTCTTCCCAGCCGTCCCACCCAAAGCGGTATTCACCGCCCTCGGTAACCGTCATTTCGGCCCAGCCTGGAAACCACTGA
>MDTC01200522.1_pt1 | contig 12302 bp, 4 predicted proteins | sample 811181 | NCBI WGS metagenome assembly MDTC01 (sample SAMN05326644, study PRJNA326480) | marine metagenome | isolation source: seawater | place: Pacific Ocean: North | collected 2011
CTCTAATTTATAGTTCATCTTCCCCAGTAAATGGTATTGGTACACAAGCAACTGCAGACATTGTAGTAAGTCAAGATGGAACTATAGAAAGTTTTGAAATTAAAAATTATGGTTATTCTTATGATAATCTAGAGGTTCTAACAATACCAACTGATGGTGATTATGGAATTCCTGTAGACACCAGTAAGACTTTCAACGAACTACAAATCACTTTAGATAGAGTTTATATTGATAAGTTCTCTGGATGGTCTATGGGAGAATTTACTCCATTAGATTATATTGATAATATGTTTAATGGTCAAAGATTTACATTCCCATTAGCATTTAATGGTGAAGTATATCCAATAGTTACAAGAAAAGGATCTAATATTGATCTAAAGATGACCTTATTAGTTTTTGTCAATAATATTTTACAGAGACCAGATGTTGGATATAAATTTGAGGGTGGAAGTTACATAACATTTGCAGAAGCACCTAAAAAAGGAGATAGATGTGAAATTCTATTCTATAAAGGAACTCCTGATATTGATGTTGTATTCAATGATATTATTGAAACTATAGAACCTGGAGATCATGTAACTATTAATAGTGATGACTTCTATTATCAAGAGAATGAAAGAAGAGTACAAGTAATACAATCTATTGATAGTGTTATTACCAATCCATATTCTGGAGCAGGAATTAGCACTGACTTTGATTTAGAGCGCCCACTGATGTGGTGTAAGCAAAGAAATGACATTGTGGCCGGTAATACCGTATATACAAAGGATAGAGTTGGTCTTGAACCTCAGATTTATCCTACATGTAATGTTATTAATAGTGTTGGTATTGGTTCTACTCATATATTTGTAGATACTTTACTTCCATTTTTTAGTAGTGAAAAAGAGAATGCAGTTGATGAAAAACGTAAAACTGTTGAAGTTGTTTCAAAATTTGAAGGTACAAGAGCACAACTAATTGCAGGATTAGATTCTAATGGATTTATTAATCAAATTACTATTGTTAATGGTGGAACTGGATATTCTTATCCGCCTATAATTAGTGTAGAAACTAATGTTGGTACTGCTTCTAGTCAAGTTCCTTTATTAGTTGCAACTGTCAATGATACAGATGGATCTATTGTAGGTGTAAGTATTGCACAGACAGGAACTAGTTTCATAACTCCACCAACAATAACTGTAAATCAACCCGATTTAAAAGCAGAAACTCTAACAGATGTGGAATACTTTGGTGATTATGGGAATATTGTTGGGGTTGCAGCAACATCAGTCACTGGTGCAACAACTGGACTAAAATTTCAATTAGAAATTCCAGGAGATTCTATCTTAAGAGATAAGTCTATCTCTGGATTTGCTGCTACTACTTCAAGATTAGAAAAAGGTTATTATTTTAGAGTCAGTAATTCTAATGTTGGAAGTGGGTTAAATAGTTTAGATGATGACAGTAATTTATTATTCCAATCCAGTTCTTTTATTGATAATATATACAAGGTAATTGATGCTGAAGTTGGTGATAATATCGTATCAACTACTCAAGTAATCAGTGTAAATACTGAAGTTGCTTCTGCAACTATGATTGATACAACTGGAGATATTACAGTTAATGATGGTATTGAATTTACTATTGGTGATTATAGCAATTTAAGTGTAACCGTTAGTGTTAATGGTTATGGTAGTGTATTGACCGATTTAGATTCTGCTCCCGATCCATATTACTTTGGTTCTTATAGTTGGGGTAGAATAATTGGAACTGATAGAAAACTTAGAAACTATTCATTTGGATTCCCAAATAATATAACTAATGTTGATGATTTACCTGTTGTTAGAAGAAAAGCATTCTTAAACTTTAAAAACTACAATCCCTAATAAATAACTAAAAACTCACAAATGGCTGCAATAATTACGGATCAATTAAGAATATTAAATGCGAAGAATTTTGTAAATTCTGTGAGGGATTCTAATAATTCATTTTATTCTTTTATTGGATTGCCAAATCCATATGATTATGATTCAAATTGGAATGTAACTCCTCCAGCACCAAAAGATAATGGTAATGAAGAGAATGATTATTGGGATACTATTATTGCAGTAAAGAAAATTAATAGTGATGATGTGCGGCATGTAGTTCAAAAAAATGTCTGGACAAGAGAAAATGTCTATGACATGTATAGAAATGATATTAGTAGAACTAATTTATCAAACTCTTCAAATTCTTCAAGTTTGTATGCTTCAAATTATTATGTTGTTAATGAAGATTATAGGGTTTATATTTGTCTAAGTAATGGAACGGATCCAGAACATCCAGATGGTAGACCTTCACTAGATCAACCAACATTTACTGATCTAGAACCAAAAGCAGCTGGTTTAAGTGGAGATGGATATATTTGGAAATATCTCTACACAATAAAACCAAGTGAAATTATAAAATTTGACTCTACAAATTATATCCCAGTCCCAAATAATTGGGAAACTAATTCAAATACTGCTGATGTAAGAAATCATGCAGAATCTAGTGGTCAACTAAAAAATATTTTAATTAAAAATCGTGGAGTTGGATTAGGAACTGCAAATGTAATTTACACTAATATTCCTATTAAGGGTGATGGAACTGGTGGAGAGGCATCAATCGTAATTGGAAATGATTCTAAAGTTGATAGAATTGTAATTACTAGTGGGGGATCTGGATATACTTATGGGATTGTGGACTATGTTAGTGGTGGATTACCTGTGAATGTTTTAGAACCTTCATTTGAAGTTATGATTCCTCCCAAAGGGGGACATGGTGCTGATATTTACAATGAACTTGGTGCCTTCAATGTAATGGTCTTCTCATCTATAGAAAATGATTTAGAAAATCCAGATTTTATCTTAGAAAATCAAATTTCAAGAGTTGGTCTTATTCAAAATCCAACGGTGTATAATTCGACCGATATTTTGACTTTGGATAAAGCTAGTTCTATAGCAGCAATTAAGTTAGTTGGAGATGGATTTAATAATGTATCTTTTGATGAGGATAGTGTAGTTGAACAAACTGTTGGTGCTGGCCAAACTGCTATGGGAAGAGTAGTTTCATATAATAAAGCTACTGGAATATTAAAATATTGGAATGATAGATATACTCACGGAGTTGGATATGGAGGGACAATCACATATGAACCAACTTATGGTTTAGATCGATATTCTTTTACTAACACTCCCGCTACAGGTGGATCAATAAATGTTCGTGGTAACGGTGGAGATATCATTCTTCAAATTGACACTGCGTTTACTGGTTCAACGATGCAGATAAATAATAGGACATATAATCTCGGGCAAAGTTTTGTAAATGGTCTTGCAAATCCGGAAGTTGAAAAATATTCGGGCAATATAATTTACGTTGACAACAGACCTCCGATTACAAGGTCACAGAACCAAAAAGAATTAATTAAAGTTATACTACAGTTCTAAGTATCATGCCTCAAGAAACTAATCTTAATGTAAGTCCTTATTTTGATGATTTTGATGAGGACAAAAATTTTCATAAGGTTTTATTCAAACCATCATACCCTATTCAGGCTAGAGAATTAACTACTCTACAAACGATACTTCAGAATCAAGTTGAACGCTTTGGAAGTCATTTCTTCAAAGAAGGATCTGTTGTAATTCCAGGTCAAACAAACTATATTGATGTTGTTGCTGTAGAGATTAATTCATTATTTGCAGGAATTCCAGTAATCTCATATACAGATCAACTAGTTGGTTTAACTATTAAAGGAAGAAGTTCTGGAGTTACTGCTAAAATCTTAGATATTATTGAAGAGCAGCAATCAGAAAGAAACTCTTTAACGTTATATGTTTCATACATTGATACTTCTACTGACGGAACTCAAATAAACTTCTTTGATAATGAAGTTCTTGAAGCAACCACTGCTATAGAAGTAACTTCTAATGTCTTTATTTCTGTTGGTGAAGGATTTGCTTCTACAAAAATAGTAAATGCAGTTTCTCCATCATCAGCATTTACTATTGAAGAAGGAATTTATTTTATTAGAGGTCATTTTGTAAAGGTACACAATGATATTTTAATTCTCAATCAGTACGATGGATTTGCAAGTTATAGATTAGGACTCAGTATCGAAGAGAGTCTTGTAAATTATTATGACGATTCTAGTTTAACAGATAATGCCAAAGGGTTTAGTAATTTCTCTGCTCCAGGTGCTGATAGACTTAAAATTACTGCAACACTTGATAAGAAAACTTTAGATGATTTTGATGATAAGAATTTTATTCAACTAGCGGAAGTTAGAGATGGTGAATTATTAAAAGTAGAAACTAAAACAGATTATAATATTATTGGTGAAGAACTCGCTAGAAGAACATATGATGAATCTGGAGATTATTATGTAAAATCTTTTAATCTTTCTCTAAAAAATACTTTAAATGATGGTTTAAATTCTGATGGAATTTATAAACTTGGAGAAACAACTAGATCTGGAAATTCTCCTGATGAATCTCTTGCTACTTATAAGATAAGTCCAGGAAAAGCTTATGTGAAAGGATATGAGGTGGAGACAATATCACACTCTTTTGTAGATATAAACAAACCTAGAGTAGCCAAAACTGTAACTGGTCAAGCAGTTAATTTCGATTTTGGACCATCACTAATGGTCAATAGAGCATACGGTGCTCCTCAATTAGGATTTAATACTACAGAGGTTCTTTATTTACAGAACACTAGAATTGGATCTAGTGACAGCGCACGATCTGGAACTGAGATAGGTGTTGCTAGAGCATATGATTTTTATCTAGATAGTGGAAGTTACGACTCTTCCACACCTGATTCTAATAGATGGAATATCTCATTATTTGATGTTCAACTATACACAGTTGTAACTATTAATACAAGCATTTCATTAGATGTACCATCTAAAATTATTGGTGAGAATTCTGGAGCAACAGCATACCTAAGAAGTTCAGTCACTAATTCTACATCATTAACTCTTTATAGCATTGAAGGAGAATTTGTTGCAAATGAACCAATTAGAATTCTTACTGATGAAGCAGATGAAAATGAAAACTTTGATAGAAGATATATTACTGGTATTACCAGATATGGATATTCTGATGTAAAGTCAATTTTCTCAAATACATCTGGAGCAAATTTTAATGCAGATGTAATTCAGAGTCTTAAACTAAATGTTGGTTCCGCTACTATTGCAGCTAAAGTTGGTAGTACTTCAGAAGTAACTATTAGTCCAGAAAAAATTCAAAAAATTAAAACTGGAGACATTGTAAGTTTTAGTACTCCTGGACAATCTGATCCAACATATGCAGTAGTTTCATCCAAGACTCTAATAACAATATTTGTCGATGAAGTTACTACTGTAACTGGGGTAAATTATGGTACTCTACCATCTAGTCAACTGGTTGTAAGTGACTTTAAAGTCTTAGAGTCAAAACTTTCTAAGACCGAATATACAGGAAATCCAGCAGATAATAATTCTTTGTTTAGTGCATTTCCTAAACCGAATGTTGCCTCTGTAGAATTTAATAATAGCAGTATAGTAATAAGAAGAGAATTTAGTGTAACAATTACATCAAATTCTACTGGTATTATTTCTGCAAACGCAAATGAAACTTTTTTACCTTTTGATGAAGATAGATATACTTTAATTAGAAGTGACAATACTTATGAAGTTTTAACCGCAGATAAATTCCAATTTACACAGGGATCAACAGAACTAAAGATTAATAACTTAGGATCTAATAGTACTTGTAGACTCATAGCGACTATGAGGAAGACTAATGTTTCCTCTAAAAAGAAACTTAAAGAAATTGTTGGATCTACTATTATATCAGCGTCTTCAAATAAAGCATCTGGAAGCACTCAAAATAGTTTAAATGATGGATTAATTTATGACAATTATCCATATGGAACTAGAGTACAAGATGAAGAAATTGGATTAGTTCACCCAGATGTTGTAGAAATACATGCAATTTATGAGTCTATTAATACTGCCGATCCAGAAGCTCCGTTAATGACATTAACAGATATATCTGGATCTACTGGAACTACTACAGATTTCCTCGTAGGTGAGCAAATTGTTGGAAGAACTTCTGGGGCAATTGCGAAATATCTAGGAAGTATAAACGATACTCAATCTAAATTCGTCTATCAAAACAGTAAAGTCTTTTTACTAGAAGAGATTATAGATTTTAAATCATCTTCTGTTTCTGCAAAAATTAGTTCAATAGTATTCAATAGTAAAGATATTACATCATCTTATACATTGGAAGGAGGACAAAAATTAGGATATTATGGATATTCAAAGTTAGTAAGAAACCCTGGAGTTGAAGCACCTTCTAGAAAACTAAAAGTATTCTTCTCTAGAGGATATTATGATCCTTCAGATTCTGGAGATATTACAACAGTAGAATCTTATTCTGCATTTGATTATGGTAAGGAAATTCCAAAGATTAATGGACTTAGAGTAACAGATTTAGTTGATCTTAGACCTAGAGTTAATACTTATACTTTAGCAGGAGGAATAAGATCACCATTTGAGTTTTTTGGAAGAGATTTTTCTTCTGGACTTCATAGCACACCTCATGTAATTTCTAAATCAGACTCCTTAACTTTAAACTTCTCCTATTATCTACCAAGATATGATAGTATTTTTGTAGATAAAAATGGAGTATTCTCGGTCGTTTCTGGAACTTCAAAAGATGATCCAAAAATAATAGAACCCGTTCCTGGTTCTATGAGAGTTGCTGATGTATTCCTTCCACCATACCTCTATTCAGTAAAAGATGCTCAAATAAGATTAACCGAGCATAAGAGATATCAAATGAAAGATATTTCAAAAATAGATAAGCGTTTACAAACGGTTGAAAAAATAACTAGTTTATCATTACTTGAAGCAAATACAGAAAACTTATTTGTAGATGATGGAACTGGACTTAATAGATTTAAATCTGGATTTTTTGTAGACAACTTCACTACACTAAAAGCACAAGATGTTTCTGGAGGTGTAAGAAATAGTATTGATACTAAAAAAGGTATTCTTAGACCCTCTCATAACACTACTCATATGAAACTTGAAGTTTCAAATGATAGTTTGAATAATTCTGCTCAAGTAACTGTAAATCAAAAGCAAGATTACAGATATACTGGATTACTTGCTAATAATATGAGGAGGACTGGTGATTTACTAACACTAAACTATAGTGATGTAAGTTGGTTAAAGCAACCTTTCGCAACCAGAATAATAAGTGTTACTCCATATCTTGTGAGAGATTACACTGGATCTATTCAATTAAATCCAGACACAGATGTTTGGATTGATACTAGAGTTATTCAACCAAATAACGTAACTCTTGATGGATCATTTGAAGCCATTGCAAGTGCTTTACAGGTTGATATTGTAGATTCAGGTGATGGTTTAAGATCTGGAGTAAGTCCTGTTCTTTGGAATTCTTGGGAAACGACAGGTATTAATTCTCAAGAGATAACCACAACAACTGATAGAAATGATACTACTGCAGGTGCATGGGGAACCATTACTACAACAAATAATATAGAACTTAATCAAACTAGAGATGGATTGCAATATTCAGTTTCTGAAAGTATTCAAACTGAATCATTAGGTGAACGAATTGTTAGTCGTGAACTTGATACTGTAATGAGGTCCATTAATATTGAATTTGTTTGTAGTGGACTAAAACCATTTACAAAGATGTATCCATACTTTGATGGAATTGATGTATCTGATTTTTGTTTTAATAAACTAATCAAAATACAGATGATATCTGGAACTTTCCAGGTAGGCGAAACTGCACAAACAGATATAACAGGAGATCAGGTTCGCACATTTGATAATACAGGCACTTTTAGAATTGCTTCTTCCAATCATAAAGAAGGATCATATCTGTCACCTACAAGATTCTATGGAACTAACATTTATGAAAGAGATTCAAATGTTTCTTCCGAATACAGCACTAATAGTACAACATTAAACATAGACACTTTCTCTTTAAGTGAAGAGACTGAAGTTGATTTTAATGGCAACCTAGTAGTAGGAGCGATTATTAGAGGTCTAACTAGTGGGGCAGAGGCAAGAATTGTTAGCACTGATTTAATTTCTGATGAAGTTGGATCTTTAACTGGTTCATTTAGAGTTCCTGATCCAACAGTAAGTGGTTATCCTATATTTGAAACCGGAAGATCTACTTTAAGATTAACCAATAGTAACACAAATTCAGAAATTCCTGGATCTATACAATCATTTGCTGAGGCTATATTCTATAGTCAAGGTTCTACAGATGTATCTCAGAATACTACATTATCTATTAGAAATGCTGAAGTTGAGGTAAATACAGACTTTACAGAATCACAGAACATTAACTTCCCAATTATTCTTGATCAACAAGCGGTTCCACCTCCACCACCCCCACCACCCCCACCAAGACCACCGCTACCACCACAACCACCAGGAAGAGATCCTCTGGCGCAAACATTTACTGTTTGGGACGATAGTGGAATATTTGTAACTAAAGTTGATCTCTTCTTTAAGAGTAAAGCGGAAAAACTTCCAGTTATGGTTGAAATTAGAGAAGTTGAACTTGGATTACCTTCTAAGAAAATTCTCCCATTCTCAAAAGTTGATTTATTACCTGAGCAAATTAATATTTCAGATGATTCTAGTGTATCAACAACTGTTGCATTTAAAGCACCAGTTTACTTAGAGTCTAAGAGAGAATATGCTTTAATATTACTTTCAGATTCTACAGATTATGAAGTTTGGATATCTCAAATGGGAGAGATCGATGTATCTACTTTATCCAATAATCAAAACCAGATTCTTGTCAGTTCACAACCAATTTTGGGATCCTTATTTAAATCCCAGAATGCTTCAACTTGGACTCCAAGTCAATATGAAGATTTGAAATTTGAACTATATAGAGCAGAATTTAGTACAAATCCTGGATCAGTTCAATTACTTAATTCTAAACCAACTAGACTAGAAGAATCTACTAAAAATGATCCATTAAGAATTGAGTCTAGTAGAATTAGAGTTTCTACTTCATCTACAATAACCAGTACAGATTTTGACTATGGTTCTACCATTTATCAAACAAGAACAGGAGTTGGAACAGCAACTGGAACTGTTGTTGGTTACGGTGGAAGTATAACTCAGTTTGTAGTTACTGGAGTTGGAGTTGGATATACCCCTGGAGCTGGATCATTTACTTATTCAAATATATCACTAACCACTAAGAGTGGAAAGGGTGTCAATGCTACCGCAGACATAACTGTTACTGGTGGAGTAATTGCCAATGCTGTAATTTCAGGTGGCAATGGAGGTAGTGGATTTAATGTTGGAGATGTATTATCAGTACCATCTCTAGGAAATAATCCTGTTGGAGTAAATGGAGTTCTTACTGTTAGTGATGTTTTATCAAGAAAAGAAATTGAAATTGATGAAATTCAAGGTGAATTTGTACAAAGTGGTACTTATCAACTTGAGTATTTAAATAGTGGACTTACTAAAACTCCTTTAAATGGTGGTGCAGTATATATTAGTGATGCTCCAGTAACAGTAACTGATGGAACTCATATAAAAATTCATCATAAAAATCATGGAATGTATTCAAATGTGAATATAGTTTCTCTTAAGGATGTTCAGAGTGATATTCAACCCGTTACATTGAGTTCTGACTATCTAGTTGATGCAGTAGGAAATATTCCTGTTAGTAATACAGTTAATTTTAGAACGTTTGAAAATCTGCCTATCAGTCCCCTAAATCCAGGATATGTAAAAATTGATGGAGAACTTCTTTCTTACACTGGATATACAAATACTGAGTTAACTGGAGTTCAAAGAGCACAGGATTCTACTAAGGCACAATCACATTACTCTGGATCTTTTGTATCAAAGTATGAACTTGGTAGTATCTCTTTGAGAAGAATTAACAAAACACATGATTTAAGAGATGTTACATTATCGGATCCAATTACGAAGGATTCTTATTACATTAAAATTGATATGGGAACTAGATCTGATCTTAAATTGAATAAAACTTTATCTTCTATAGGTGGACAAGAAGTTAAAATTTCATATAATAAATTGTATGATGCTATTACACCTAGTATTAATGAAATGATTCCTGCTAAAACAAATATATCTTATACTATGAGTAGTGTGACAGGAACATCAATAGGATCTAATAAGTCTTCTTGGCAAGCGGCTCCATTAACATTTGTTCAGAATAACAAAATAAATTATCTAGAATCTACTAGAGTACTTGGATCAGCAAATAATGAAACTCAGTTCTTAGGAGATTTTGCATATAATAAATCAATTGTATTCAATGCGACATTCTCAACTTTGAATTCAAAATTAACTCCTATTATTGACTTGGCTAGAACTGATATTGTTTTGATCTCTAATATTGTGAATAACCCTAATGTTAATTATGCAGAAGATGCTTCTGTTGCATCTATAACTGAAGATCCACACCTATTTACATATGTAACAAAACCAATTATTTTACAAAATCCTGCATCAGGAATTAAAGTAATTCTTGATGCATACTTAAATGAAGATTCTGATCTTAGAGTATTCTATAGTACTGGGGGAAGTAATCGGTTTGTACCATTCCCAGGATATAGGAATTACAATTCTTCTACAGGAATTGATCCTTCTATTAGTGATGGTACATCTGATTTAGATATTAAAAAATCTGATGCATATTCATTTGAACCTGGACCTTCTGAATTTATTGAACATGAATATACAATTGATGATATTTCATCTTTCACTGAATTTAGAATTAAAATCGTTGGATCTACCGATAATAGTTCCTATGTCCCTCAAGTTAGAAATCTAAGAGCAATTGCTCTTGGTGCATTATGAATAAAAAATATATAAAGGTAAAAGATCATAAGAATCTGTATAGAGATATGAATACCAACTCAGTTATCAATACAGATTCTTGTGAATATGAAAATTACTTAAAAAGGAGAAATGCAAACCTCAAGAAACATAATGAAATTGATGAACTAAAAGATGATGTCAATAGTATAAAAAATGATTTGTCTGAACTGAAGTCTTTATTAAAATCATTAATTAACGACAATACATAGTATACGGGGTAATTTAAAAAGAAATGGCACAACCATCAACTAGACAAGAACTTACAGATTATTGTTTGAGAAAACTAGGTGCTCCAGTTTTAGAAATAAATGTTGCCGAAGAGCAAATTGAAGACCTAGTTGATGATGCTGTCCAATTTTTTCAAGAGCGTCATTTTGATGGTGTTTATCCTGCGTTATTAAAATATAAAATTACCCAAGAAGATATTGATAGAGGAAAAGGTACTGCTGGAATTACAACTACAACCGTTGCAGATGGATCTCTAAGTTTTGATTATGAAGAAAATGCCAATTATATAAAGGTTCCATCATACGTAATTGGAGTTAAGAAAATATTTCAATTTGAAGGAGATAGTAGTATCTCAAGTGGAATGTTTAGCATTAAATATCAATTATTCTTAAATGACGTTTATTATTGGAGTTCTATTGAATTACTGAGTTATTCAATGGTCAAGTCTTATCTTGAAGATATTAACTTTTTAACTTCAACTCAAAAGCAAGTAAGATTTAATAAACGTCAAGATAGATTGTACTTAGATATTAATTGGGATACAGTAAAGGTAGATCAATATCTAGTCATAGATTGTTATAGAATGATGAATCCAGCTGATTATGCAGATGTATGGAATGATTCATTCTTAAAACAATATTTAACTGCTCTAATAAAAAGGCAGTGGGGTCAAAACTTAATCAAGTTCCAAGGTGTAAAACTTCCAGGAGGAACAGAACTAAATGGAAGGCAATTATTTGATGATGGACAAAGAGAAATTGATATGTTAATGGATAAGATGACATCTTATTATGAACTACCACCTTTAGATATGATAGGTTGATATGTTAAATCCATTTTTTCTTCAAGGATCTAAATCAGAACAGGGTCTTGTTCAAGATCTAATTAATGAACAATTACAGATATATGGAGTAGAGATTTATTATATTCCAAGACAATATTTAACTACAAATACGGTTATTTCTGAAGTTATTCAGTCCGAATTTAACAATGCGTCTCCAATAGAAGCATATGTTAATACTTACGATGGATATGGAGGACAAGGAACTATCCTATCAAAATTTGGAGTTCAAGATATTGATGAATTAGTTGTAACAATATCTAAAGAACGTTTTGAGATGGAAATTGCACCTCTAACTCAAAATTTTGAGGGCATTAA
>MDTC01219811.1_pt1 | contig 12302 bp, 6 predicted proteins | sample 811181 | NCBI WGS metagenome assembly MDTC01 (sample SAMN05326644, study PRJNA326480) | marine metagenome | isolation source: seawater | place: Pacific Ocean: North | collected 2011
AAAAAGAATTATGTTAATACTACATTTGACGATGAAGCTGAATTTTTGATTTCAACAGGAAGTCCTCCTTTCACAGGAATTTTCAAGCCTTTTGAAAAGTTAAACCAATTTAAAGGGACTATGTCATATGGGAATTGGCGCTTAAAAATTGTGGATAAAGAATCTGAGGATTCTGGAAAAATAATTTCATTTGGCATTGGACTTTGTTTAAGGGGTGATTTTTTACCTAATGATGATAAGGATTCAATACCTAACGATCTTGATAATTGTCCTTTAATAGCTAATGAAGATCAACTAGATTCTAATTTAAATGGTATTGGAGATATTTGTGATATTGAAGATTCTAATAATTTCATTATTTATAAAAATGATGTAACATGCATAAATAAAAATAATGGTAGTATTACCATTAATGCAAAAGCCAAGTATGAATATTTAGCTAGTATAGTTGGCCCGAACGGATATTCATTAAATGTAAGTTTTTCTAATCTTGTTTTAGAAGAAAAGAATTTAAAAGCAGGGGAATATTTAATTTGTATTACAAGTCCTTCGAAATTAAATTTTGAAAGATGTTTTACTGCCAAAATAAATGAGCCAGAAGAATTGGGAGTAATTTCAAGTATTAATTATGTTGATCAAAATGTTAATTTTTCTCTAAATGGTGCAAAACAATTTTATATAAAGATTAATGACACAGAAATTAATGTTACAAAATCTTCAATTAACCTTGCTTTGAAAAAAGGATTAAATTATCTGGAGGTTAAAACTGATTTATATTGTCAAGGTACTTATAAGGAATATATTTTTATAGAAGATGAATCATTAATTTATCCTAATCCTGTTCAGGATTTATTGTCAATTTTGGTTGGTGGAAATAAATCAGAAATTGAATATTTTATTTTTGATTTACAAGGTATTTTACTAATTAAAAATAGAGTTAGAATTAATAATGGAAACAGGAAAATCGATTTAAAATTAGATGAATTGATTACTGGAAGTTATATTTTGAAATTAAATCACGGTAATAGTATAGAAACTTTAAAATTTCTTAAGAAATGAGAGTATTGATTTTTTTGTGTTTAGTTTTATTGTTAAATGGTTGCTCCAAAGATCCAATACCAGATCCCTCTCCAGCAGTACTTTTAAATCCATTAAATAATAACATATGTGTTAATTCTGAAAATTTGTCTTCACTTATTTCTAACGTAAATTTTGTTTGGCAATCAGCTGAGAATTCTGATAGTTACGAGTTGGTTATTCAGAATCAAATTAATGACGAGATTTTTAAATATAACACTAAATCAACAAATTGGCAGGTAAATTTAAAAAGAGGTTTTCCGTATTCTTGGTGGGTCAATTCTTTATCACAATCATCTTCAACTATTATAAAAAGCCAGGTTTGGAACTTTTATTTAGAAAGTATTTCTCAATTAAGTTATTTGCCATTTCCTGCTGAATTGAAAAGCCCAGATAATAACTCTACTGTATCTCTTGTTCAAAATAAATTGAATTTGCTTTGGAATGGTTTGGATTTAGATAATGACATATCTCATTATTTACTTAAATTAGGAATAGGCGAAAATGAATTATTTATTATTGAAGAGAACATTAAAGAGAATTCACTGGAGGTTTCTCTTGAACCTAACACAAAATATTATTGGCAGATAATCACATTTGATTCTATGGGGAACAATTCCTTTTCCCAGATATATAATTTTTCAACTTCTCCTTGATCATTTGTTATTGAAACTATTCATGGTATTGGTTATTCCATTTATAATAAAAGAATCTATTATTTGGATCGTTTTTTTAATGGTTTGAGTAATCGTTTTTTTTTCATTTTCACTCCATTCCCCTAATACAAAATCAACATTATTTTTTTTTCTATTTTCAATTTTAATTCCAAATCTTAATCTAGGATATTTTGAAGTTTTAAGTACAACTTCGATGTCTTTTAATCCATTATGACCACCATCACTTCCTTTTGATTTAAGCCTTAAAGATCCTGAAGGGAGATTAAGATCATCAGTGATTATTAGGATATTTTCTAAAGCTATATTTTCTTTATTTTTCCAATAGATAATTGCTTTACCACTAAGATTCATATAAGTTGAGGGTTTAAGAATTAAAATTGTTTTTCCTTTTAGTTTTGTTTTTAATCCAACCCCATATTTTATGTTGTTAAGTTTGAGGTCTTTTATTTCGCAGTAATGATCAATAATTGAAAATCCAATATTGTGTCTTGTATTGATATATTCATTTCCAGGATTACCTAGACCAACAATTAAAAATTTTTTCAAATTAATTTTATTTTGTTTTTTATTATTAAAAAAAAAATTCCAAATTCTAGTATACATTTAGCTAAAATAAAAAAAGCATCTACTTTAAACTTATGTAGATGCTTAAATTATTATTTAAAAAATTAAAAAATTATTTTTTTGACTCTTGAGCTTCAGAAGATTTAGAAGAATCTTTACCTGACTCAGAAGGTTTTTCTTTTTTTCCTTCTGTTTTTTCTGTTCCTTCTTTTCCTTCAGTTCCTTCAGCTACTTCTTCACCTTCAGCTGCTTCATCTTCAATTTCTTCTTCTAGGATAGCTGCTCTTGCAGTCTTAACTTGACAAATTACAGTACTATCAGAATGCAAAAATTTGTAATCGTCATTTTCTACATCAGAAGTGTAAATTTTTTGACCTATTTCAAGTTTAGATATTTCAGCTATAATAACTTCAGGTAAGTTTTTAGGGAGAGCTTTTACTTTAAGTTTCCTTTTATTTATAATCAATTCTCCACCCGAGATTGAAACTCCAGGAGCAGTACCTTCAATAATAACTGGAATATTTATTGAAACTTCTTTAGTCTCATTTAATTCATAAAAATCTATATGTAGAATTCTATCACTTACAGGGTGAAATTGAATGTCTTGTAAAATTGCATCAAATGAATTTCCATCTATATTGATTTTAACTGTATGAGCATGTGGGGTATAGACTAATTTTTTGAAATCGATTTCTTTTGCACTAAAGTGAATAGGATCATTTTCACCATAAAGTACGCAAGGAACCATTTCAGCATTACGTAGGGCTTTAGTTGCTTTTTTGCCCACGCTTTCTCTTTTTGATCCATTTATTGTAACTGATTTCATTTTATAATTTTTAATAATCTATGAATTTTGAACTAATTGATTCGTTATGATGAACATTATACATTGTACTTGCAAAAAGTTCAGCACAACTTAAAATTTTAATTTTTGAATTTTTTCTTTTAAGAGCAATTGAATCTGTAATAATTAATTCTTTTAAGTTAGAGGTTTCAATTTTTTTTAGTGCATCTCCTGAGAGTAATGCATGAGTACAAAAAGCCCTAACTGATTTTGCTCCTCTTTCCATCATTAAATTAGCCGCATGAGTAAGAGTCCCTGCAGTGTCTATCATATCGTCAATTAAAACTACATTTTTATCTTCAACATTTCCTATTAATTCCATTTTTGAAACTACATTTGCTTTTGTTCTTTGTTTATAGCATATAACAACATCACTTTCAAGGAATTTTGAATATGCATAAGCTCTTTTGGAACCTCCCATATCAGGAGAAGCTATAGTGAGATTTTCTAGCTTTAGGGATTTTATATACGGAACAAAAATAGTGGAAGCAAATAAATGGTCTACAGGTTTTTCAAAAAACCCTTGTATTTGATCAGCATGGAGATCCATCGTAATAATTCTTGTTGCTCCAGCTATTTCAATAATTTTTGCTATCATTTTAGCTCCAATTGGAACTCTTGGCTTATCTTTTCTATCTTGTCTAGCCCAACCAAAATATGGGATAACTGCAGTAATGTGCCTTGCTGAAGCTCTTTTAGCTGCATCAAGCATAAGAAGTAATTCCATTAAATTATCAGAGTTTGGATTGGTAGATCCAATAATAAAAATTCGGGCTCCTCTTACCGATTCTTCAAATGATGGTTGAAATTCACCATCACTAAATTTTGAGAAAGTAATATTCCCAACTGGAATACCATAGGCTTTTGCTATTTTGTTACAAAGAGCTTTACTTTGAGTACAACTGAAAATTTTAGCTTCAGAAATCACTTTCAATTATCAATGAGATTAAAATTGTTGTGCAAATTTAAAAATTTATTTAGCCTAGACACATATATACTGCTATAATTTTAGAAAGAAGATTTTTTTTTTTTTAATTTCGTTAATCTTGCTTCGGTGGCGGAATTGGTAGACGCGCTGGATTCAAAATCCAGTTCTTTCGAGAGTGTGGGTTCGAGCCCCACCCGAAGTACTTTTTTTAAAATTGAATTATTGTATCATAGATCTTTCTAGAATTATGTTTTCTATAAGAATTTTAATTATTATTCATTCAAAATAATTTATGTTTTAATTAGATTTGAAATGCTTAAACATTGAGATATATCATTAATAATTTTTTGGCCATTTAAATCCTATAACATAATAATGTTAAAGAATTGCTAATTTTCAATCATTTTTTTTTATATTTAACGGTTCTAAAAAAATTAGAACTGTATAAATTAATATTAATCTAAATCATTTTATGAAAAATTTAATGAAAATCAAGACTCTACTTTTAGCAGTTTTTGTTATGTTTGGATCAACTCTTGTTGCTCAAACAATTAGCGGAACTGTTTCTGGAGAGGATGGCCCGTTACCGGGAGCCACCATTATAGTCAAAGGGACTGATAGTGGTACCACGGCTGATTTTGATGGAAATTTTACAATAGAGGCCAGTTCATCTGATGTGCTAGTTATTTCTTTTGTTGGGTTTTTGTCTCAAGAGGTTAGTGTAGGAGATAATGATTCCTTAAGTGTTTCGTTAGTTTCTGATAGTCAACTGGAGGAAATTGTAGTTACTGGATATGGTTCTCAAAAAGAGAAAGAAATCACATCTGCTGTAACTAAGATTACTGCAGAAGAATTTAATAAGGGACCGATTTCTAATACTGCTGGTTTACTTGAGGGTAAAGTAGCTGGTCTAAGTATTTACAGTAAGGGTGGTAATCCAAATGCTGGATCTACTATTAGACTTAGAGGTATTAGTACTATTGGGGCAAATATTTCTCCTTTATTTGTAATCGATGGAGTGCCTGGCGCTTCGATTGATAATGTTGATCCTAGTGATATAGAAACAATTAACGTACTTAAAGATGGATCTGCTGCAGCTATTTATGGCTCAAGAGGGTCTAGTGGTGTGATAATTGTTACTACTAAGAAAGGAACACCTGGAAAAGTTAAATTTAACTATACAGGTCAATATGCTGTATCTGAAAAGATGAATGCGATAAAGATGATGTCTGCTGCTGAGTTTAGAGCTTTTGGTGGTGCCGATCTAGGAGCTTCTAACAATTGGGTTGACCAGGTTACTAGACAAGGAATCTCGCAAATTCATAATATTTCAGCTTCAGGTGGATTTGATAAGACTAGTTTCCGAGTTGCTTTAAATGCTCGTGATGTTGACGGTGTAGTTAAAAAAACTGGATTTAAGCAGTTTAATACACGTGCAACATTACAAACTAAAGCTTTCAATGATAAGTTAACGATTAATTTGAATACATCTTATACTAGAAGAACTTCAGATCTAGGAAATCCTGGTGTTTTAGAATTTGCTAATATTTTTAACCCTACTGCTCCTGTATATTTCAAGGATGCTCCGGCGGATATTCAAAATTATTTTACTGATGAGCAAATCACTAGATCAGGTGGATATTTTCAAACTCTAGGGTTATTTAGAAGTTTTAACCCTGTAGCTATTCAAGAACAAGGAATTTATGCTGCAGACAGAAATGAATTTTCTTATAATATAGCTCTTGACTACGCGCTAGGTGAAAATTTAACTGTATTTGCTAATTTAGCAAGTAATAGATCAAGTGTCGAGAGTAGAACTTCAAGATCAGTTAATGATTATTATACTCAGGCTAACCTTGGTGATAGACCAGGTCGTGTAAGTTATGATGATTTTGAGAATGAAAGTTCATCATATGAAGTTTATGGTATTTATAATGCAGATCTTGGAAATGCCAATCTTGTTTTAACCGCGGGTTATTCTTATCAGGAATCTGATTACTTTACTAAAAATATTGCTCTTGGAGATTTCCCAGATGAAGCGATTGATTATTCTTATCTTTTAGGTGCTTCTGAAGATCTTTTGGCAGCCGGTACTATTGGACTAGGAAGTTATAAAGGTCCTACTAATAAAACTATTGCTGGTTTTGGAAGAGTGAATCTTACTTTAGACAATGCTATTTTTATTAATGCTACTGTAAGACGTGAAGGATCTAATAAACTAGGTACTGAACAACAATGGGGTGTATTCCCTGGGGGTGGTATAGGTGTTGATTTAAATAAATACCTTGGCACAAGTTTTGATAAATTAAAAGTTAGAGTTGGTTATGGTGTAACTGGGGCGCTTCCTGCTGCAAGTGGATTGTCTCAACTTGTATACAGCTATTCAGCTGCTAACAAAGCAACAACTCAAGCGAGAGCTGCTAACCCTGACCTTAAATGGGAGGAAAAGGCAGAAACTAATTTTGGGATCGAGTATAGAAATGGACCACTTGATGCTACTTTGGATGTTTATTCAAGAAAAATTACTGACTTTATTTCAGAAACTGAAGTGGACGCTGCTCTATATGGGTTTAACAGAAGATATGAAAATGCAGGTGATCTTACTAGTTCAGGTATTGAATTAAATTTAACTTATAAGGTAAATGATATTTGGACTCCAAGTATTAACTTAGGAACTAATGAATCTATTTTAGATAAGTATACTACTAAAGATGGAATTACTACTGGTAATTTAGGTTCTCCTGGTCAAAATGCTACAGATATGTTATTAGTTAAAGAAGGTTATAGAATTGGAACAATTTGGGCTCCTGTTTATGATGGTCCTGATACTGCAACTGGAAAACCGAAGTTTAAAGATCTTAACGGAGATGGTAAAATCGTCGCTGGTCAAGATAAAGCTCTTGATCCAGAAGGAGATTTCACAGGTGTTGGGCAAGGTATTCCTGACTTGGAAATAGGATTTAACAATAATATTACATTTGGAAAATTTCAGATTAATGCATTTTTTCAAGGAGCATTTGGACATAGCTTGATTAACACTTGGAGAGCATTTTTTGAGCCAAGAATTGGTAGTCAGTTTGCTTATAATTTTGTAAATACAAAATATGCAGACGACGATCTTAAAGCTGCTGCATTTAGTAGTTTATATGTTGAAAAGGCTGATTATATTAAATTAGCTAATTTAACTGTTGCTTATGATCTTGATCTTCCAATTTCTGGAATTTCATCTTCTCAAGTTTCTCTAAATGTTAGAAATGCATTTGTGATTACCGACTATACTGGTGCAGATCCAACTCCTTCAATTGTTGATGGTGGAGAGGCAATTACTGCAGGAACTGTAATTGGAGGAGGAAATGTTTTAGCTCCTGGTATTGATCGAAGAAGTAATTACTTCGATTCAAGAACAATCACAGTTGGATTAAACATAAACTTTTAATATAAATTTATTATGAAAAATTATATAAAAATAACGTTAATGACTTTATCACTAGTAGCTTTTACTGCTTGTGATTTAGAAGAAGAACTAATAAGTGACCTTACTAAGCCTTATGTTGCCGCTGCTGGTGGTGGTGGTGGAGCTCAATATTCTTCTGGCGCTACAGATGGAAGTGCACAGAGAGCGAGTGACAATCTTGGTGGTGCCTTTGGAACACTAAGAAGTTCTGGTAGTGGTGGTCACGGATCATATTGGTCTATGCAATCAGTATCAACCGATGAAATGCTTGTTGGAGTTAAAGGTGGTGACTGGTATGATGGTGGAATATGGGTAGTTACTCATAGACATACTGTTAGTTCAGCTCACGGACCAAATTCAAACATGTGGAATGGTCAGTATAACGCAATTAATGAAATTAATAACGTTTTAGCTGGATCTATTACTGCAAATGAAACAGCGCAACTTAGAGTTTTAAGAGCATTGTTCTATATGAGATTAGCGGATTTGTATGGTGGAGTAAAAATTGTTACTGCTGCTGGACAGGATCCTGCTCAATCAACTAGAAAACAAGTTTTTGAATTTGCTGAAAGTGAAATATTAGCTGCTTTAGGCACTACTGCTGCTGCTGTTTTATCTGGTTCTATTGATTTGTCAGGAAGTGATTTAAATACTAGTCCCCAAAAATATCGTATTAATCAATACGCTGCAATGGGTATTTTATCAAGATTATATTTAAATGCTAAAGTTTGGACTTCTTCAAATACTGCAGGAACTGATGGAACTGCTAGATGGACTGAAGCTGCAAATGCTGCTGATTGGGTTATCACTAATGGGCCATATGTGCTTGTTGATGATTCATATTCGGTTGAAAACTTAGCTAAGCGTCCTGATTCAAGTGGTTTGAATGATCCTGCAACGCTTTCCGGAGTACTTACAATAGGAGCTCCAAATAATCAAGATAATCCTGAGATCATCTTCTCTATTGATTATGATCAAGCTACTGGTAAAGGTGGAATGCCTTTTGCTCAGATGAGTCTTCACCAGCCAAGTCAGAATACTTTTAATTTGGCTTCTCAACCATGGAATGGTTATCAAACTATGGAAGATATGTATAAAAAGTATGAGGCTGGAGATAAGCGTTTAGGATGGTTCTTAACTGGATCTCAGAAAAGTTCTGCTGGAAAGCAGTTAGTTGACTGGGCATATGACGATAAGGCTAATGATGCTGTTGCTGCAAGTGGATGGCCTGCATCTGATTTCGGTAAACCGGATCTAGTTTATACACCTTATGTAAATGAATTAGAACCTGACTCTTGGAGACAAACTGGAGCTAGAATGTATAAATTCAGCTATAAGCAATTTCAGCAGAATGATATGGATAATGATATGCCAATTATTCGTTTAGCTGAAATGTATTTCAATAGAGCTGAAGGAAGATCTATGGCTGCAGGAGATTGGAGTCAAGGTTTAGCTGATGTGAATGCTGTTAGATCTCGTGCTGGGGTTGCTAATTTAGCAACTTTAGACGCTGCAAAGTTTGCTGATGAGAGTGGTAAAGAATTTATATTTGAGTCTCATAGGAGAACAAATTTAGTTCGATGGGGTAAATTCACTGAAGCATGGTGGGAGAAAACCGGTGCTAAAGGTGGATCTGTTGGAGATGACAACAAGAATTTATTTCCAATTCCGTTATCTCAAATTCAAGCTGCTAATGGTTCTTTAACCCAAAATCCTGGATACTAAGAATATCTTTTAATAATGGTAAAAAGGGTTGTTCCTAACAGAACAACCCTTTTTTTATTAAATTTGTTGTTCTGGTATTATGAAAAATAATAGATTCTTTTTTATTCTAATAGTTTTATTTATTTCTTGTAATAGAGAAACTCCCACTCTTTTTGAACTTAGAGAAGATAGTGGAATTGAGTTTGAAAATAATTTAAATTATACCAACGATTTTAATCCTTATACTTATCGCAATTTTTATAACGGTGCAGGTGTTTCTGTTGGAGATATTAATAATGATGGACTGGTAGATCTTTATATTACTGGTAACATGGTTCCAAATAAATTATACTTGAATAAAGGAAATTTTAAATTTCAAGATATAACTGATTTTGCTGGAGTAGCATGTGAAAATGTATGGTCAACAGGTTCTGTTATTGTTGATATTAATGGGGATGGTTTTCTTGACATATATGTCTGTAAATCCGGCAAACCAGGTGGCAAAAAAAGACATAATGAATTATTTATAAATAATGGTGATTTAACGTTTACTGAAAGCTCCAAAGAATTTGGATTAGATTTTAATGGTTTATCGGTTCATGCTTCATTTTTTGATTATGATAAAGATGGTGATTTAGATTGTTATCTTTTAAGTAATTCTATTAGATCAGTAGGTGGTTTTGATTTAATTGAAAATCAGCGTTTAATTCCTAGCGAGGATGGTAATAAATTTTTGGTAAATGAAAATGGCACTTTTATAGATAAATCTGAAGAAGTGGGAATATATACCTCTTCAATTGGATTTGGCCTTGGAATAACTATAGCTGATTTTAATGGAGATAATTGGGATGATATTTTTATTTCAAATGATTTTTTTGAAAGAGATTATTTATACACAAACAACCAAGATGGAACTTTTAAAGAAGAATTGGAAGAAAAATTCAAATCTATTTCTATGGGATCTATGGGAGCTGATGCTGGAGATCTAGATAATGATCTGTTGCCTGACTTATTTGTAACGGAAATGCTTCCAAGTACAATTCAGAGGAAAAGAACTAAAACTGTATTTGAGTCATGGGATAAATATGTTTTTGCCAATTCTCAAGGGTATTTTCATCAATACCCTAGAAATGCCTTACAAAGAAATATGGGTTCATCGGGGTTTTTCGAACTTGGTAGAATGTCTGGTATTTCAAGTACTGAATGGAGTTGGGCCTGTTTGTTTTTTGATGCTGATAATGATGGTTATAAAGATATTTTTATTTCTAATGGGATTTATAAGGATCTTTTAGATAGGGATTATCTAACTTATTATGCTAATGATTATAATATGAAAAACATTTTGAAGGATAAGAATTTTTTTATAAAGGAATTGATTGACATAATGCCTTCAAAACCTGTCATGAATCACATTTATAAAAATGAAGGTGATTTTAATTTTAAATTTAAATCTATTGAATGGGGATTAGATCATGATACTTTTAGCAATGGAAGTGCTTATGCTGATTTTGATAATGATGGAGATCAAGATTTAGTTATTAATAATGTGAATATGCCATTTTTTATCTATGAGAACAAAACAGATTCGTTAATAAATAAAAGTGTAAAAATTAAATTGTCTTCTAAATCATTAAATTCTCAGGCTATAGGAACTAAAGCTTATGCCTATTTTGGAACAAAAAAAGTTGTTTTTGACAATCATATCTCTAAAGGATTCCAAAGTTCAATTGCCGCACCAATTAATATTGGAATTGGAAAAAATAATAAAATAGATTCAGTGATTTTTAATTGGCCAAATGGCTCAATTTCTAAGATAAAAAATTTAAAATCTAATAAAACTTATAAGGTTATAGAACCTGAGATAACTAAAGTTGCTGTTTCCAAAAAAAAGAATGAAGAAAAAATAGTATTGGATCTAAAAAAAGATCCTTTTAAATACAAACATATAGAGAATAAATTTATTGATTTTAATAGAGATCGTTTAATTCCTGAAATGTATAGTAATGAAGGTCCTGCCTTAAGTTCTGCTGATGTTAATGGAGATGGAGTCAAAGATTTTTTTATTGGTGGTGCTAAATTCCAAACTGGAGCACTTTTTGTGTCTTTTAAAGATAAATATTTGAAAGATTCTACCTTTCTTAAAGAAAGTATTTATTCAGAAGATACGGACGCAATTTTTTTAGATATTGATCAAGACAATGACCAAGATTTATATGTCTGTAGTGGAGGTAGAGCTTTCTCAGAAAATGACAAGTCATTAAAAGATAGAATATATATTAATGACGGAAAGGGAAATTTTACTTTAGATAATAGTCTTTTACCAACCAATTTTAATTTTATTAGTTCGTCAATAACCTCTGCTGATTTTAATAAAGATGGATTTATAGATGTTTTTGTTGGTCAGCGAATGAAAGGTAATAACTATGGGTTGCCAGGAAATGGTTATTTATTGTATAATTCTAAAGAATCTAAATTTAAAGTTAATCAAAAGGAGGTTTTTTCGAATATTGGAATGGTAACAGATGTTCAAGCCATAGATATAAATAATGATAGTTGGGAGGACATTATTATTATAGGACACTGGATGGGGATAAAAGTATTTATAAATGAAAATGGGGTTTTTAATGATCATACAGAAAAATATGATCTTAATAAAACTGTAGGTTTATGGAATGATATTGAATTAAAAGATATTGACAAAGATGGAGATATTGATATAGTTGCTGGGAACTTAGGATTAAATACCTATTTTAAAAAAGGAGATAGAGTTTATATTAATGATTTTGATAAAAATGGAACAATAGAACAAATTTTATGTCATAAAATCAACGATAAATTTTATCCTATTGTTGATAGAGACGAACTTATTTCTCAGTTGCCATATTTGAAGAAAAAATTTGTTAGATTTGATCAATATGCTTCAGCTTCAATAGAGGATATTTTTGATTCCTCTCAATTAAAGAATTCATTAGTATATGAAATAGATCAATTGGCATCTTTGTGGCTAGAAAATAAAAATGGGAAATTCATTCATCATCAATTACCAATTCAAGC
>MDTC01113823.1_pt1 | contig 12301 bp, 11 predicted proteins | sample 811181 | NCBI WGS metagenome assembly MDTC01 (sample SAMN05326644, study PRJNA326480) | marine metagenome | isolation source: seawater | place: Pacific Ocean: North | collected 2011
AATTCTTCAATAATACCATCTAAATGCTCCGGCCAATGTGAAGACATGTTATACCGTAAGGGTTTTTTTTATTCAAATGATTGTTTATTTATGCGAATCTTTCACATATATATTTCAGATGAGTTATGAAACCTTCAACTTCTTCTTGTGTATTGTATATCCAGAAAGATGCTCTATTAGTCGAGGGCACCCCTAAAGCATCCATTAGTGGTTGTGCACAATGATGCCCTGTACGAACTGCATACCCGCCTTGATCTAATAATAATGCTAGATCTTGTGATTGTATTGTTTCATGTAAAAATGATACTGCTCCTGAAGAATCTTCATTACTTGGGTCTCCAAAAATCTTTATCCCAGGTATTTTTATCATTTCTTTACCAGCATAAGCTGCAATTTCATGTACATGGTTGTGAATATCTACCATATTGAATTGCTCTAACCATCCCACTGCAGCGCCCCAACCAATTGCTTCCGCAATTCTTGGAGTACCCGTTTCAAACATTTCGTGTCCATCCTTGAATGTAGAACCATCCGTAGTGACTTTTTTGATCATTGAGCCACCTGTCATGAAAGGGCCCATCTCCTGGATTCTTTCGTTCGATGTCAACAGACAGCCTATTCCTGTGGGTCCAGCCATCTTATGTGCGGAGATTGCTAAAAAATCGGCACCTAGTGTTTCGAAATTTATTTTTTCATGCGGTGCGCCTTGTGCGCAATCAATCAAAACTTTACAATTTTTTCCTTTACTCATTTTTATAATTTCTTCAATTGGATTTCTAATCCCTAAAACATTGCTAGTATGTGTTACACAAACTAATGCGGCTCCGTCCAGAGCGATTTCAAAAGCCTCCATATCTAGCATGAATGTCTCATTATTTATTGGGACATACCTAACTTCCACCCCTTTCTCTTTAGAAAGTTCTTGCCATGGCACAATATCTGCATGATGTTCCATTTCTGTAATGACTATTACATCACCATTATCTAAATTGTTTTTTGCCCAACCATAAGAGACTAGATTAATTGCTTCTGTAGCACCGCTTGTATAAATCATATTTTCTGGTTTCGCACCGAAGAAATTAGAGATTTGATTTCTGGCATTCTCTAATGCAGAACTTGCTTCATCAGCCAATGTATGATTTGATCTGTGTGCATTAGAATTATAATTTTCATAGAAGTTACTCATCGCATCGATGACACATTGAGGTTTTTGTGATGTTGCAGCATTATCAAAATATACGAGATTTTTTCCATTTGGTAATACTCTATCGAGTATAGGAAAATCTGCTCGAATTGCCTTAATATCTAACATCAGTCCATCTCACTACACTGTCCGTAATGCTAATCAGATATCAAATAATGTATTTTTATGCATGACATTTATGTCTGTAGACCTCTCTCATCCTACTAATGACATCGGGAATCGGGCAGAATATAGTTGACTCGCTTGGGAAGAAAGATCTTAATCAGGATGGTAATATAATTAATTTAGCAATAGTCGGTAGCAGTAGATTTTATGATTTTCAGATTTTCGAAGAATTGATTGAGAATTGGGTTGATGATAATGGATATCCGGATTTGATAATTGTTGGTGGTGCAAGCGGTGTTGATTACATGGCAGAGCGTTGGGCAGATAATAATTCGACTCCAATAGCTATTTTTTCAGAAGAATGGGATGATCCAAACAGGACACTAAGAGATAGAGGTCGCTCAGAGGCACCGAATTCTCTTACTGAGAAGATATTACAGTCGGCTACAGATATACTCGCAATCCCTTCTCCCACTAGTAAATGGACAAGAATTGTAATTGAAATGGCTAAGGAACGTGAAATGTCTCTGACAATTTACGAAATTGGTTAACTCAGTTAAAATCATAATTCAATCATCTAATATTTGATTTAAAATTTTCAATAGTCCCCGCAGTGTTACTTCGCTAATTCCTGAGACTTTACAAACCTCACTCTGAGTCCTAGGGGAATTACTATTTTGTGATGCTTTGTAAAGCATACAACCAGCAATTCCAGAAGGTTTCTTACCTTGCCAAATCATATTTTCGCCGACTTTGTCCCATAAGTCTCTAGTATGACCCAATACCTTAGGAGGTAATTGTAAGTCTGAATGAAATTTTTCAAAATATTCCTCAGGTCCCGTGATATGGTGAGTATTCATTTTTCTAGCTACTAATCGAATTGTTCTTTTCAATTCTTTTTCTTCTACTTCAGTTACCATATCAAATGCCTTCGCAATCACATCAATTCTTCTTGGTATTCCTGCTTGTCTTGCTGCAATGTAAACACAAGCTGCAGTGACGCCTCTTATGCTTCTTCCAGTAACTATTCCTTCTTTCATAGCATGCCTATACAGATTGGCTGCTTCTTGCTCGATTTGTTTTGGTAACCCCCCCCTATCTCTAATAAATTGCATTGCAAGGGTTAAATTTCTACTTCTACTATCTCTGGTTTTACTTCTTTGATCAACCCTTTGTCTTCTTCGCCATTCACGTAAGTTCTTTCCAGTCATTCCATGCCTTGCCGCAGCACCAGAGGTCAAATCAGTTCTACTAATTTCTGTCGATAATCCCTTATCAGAAATTGTTAATGATGTGGGGGCGCCGACCCTGCTTCTGTCTTCGCCGCTCGAATGGTTTGTCCATTCGGCTCCAGGGTCAATCATATTTTCAGCAGCAACAAAGCCACATTCTGAACAAATAGTTTCTCCACGAACTGAATCAGTATCCCATGAATTAGAACCACAAATCTTACACTTACCAGTTACAGCCTCTGTTCCTCTAGATTGTGAAGGTCTCTTATTCGGTATGATTTGTTTTTTTCTAGAATAATTTTGTCCATCGTGATCCGATGATTTCTTTTGAACCCTGCTCCTGTTATTCATCTTATCAACCTCTAGTTGTATAGTGACGTTGGCACTATTTAAACCTCTCTATTTCCCAAGTCATATTTTTTTTTCAAATTGTTTTTTCTGTTCTTCGAAGCGCCACCTTCTTGCACCAGTTCCTTTTCGAAAGGGGTATGAGTGACGGTAATTTGGTAAGGACTCCTCTATATGATAATCATTTACAAGCAGGAGCGAATATAGTAGATTTTCATGGTTTTGAACTTCCAATATGGTATACCTCAATTCAAGAAGAGCACATGTCTTGTCGGAATAAATCCGGTCTCTTTGATGTTTCACATATGGGCTTTTTTGAGTTTGAAGGTGACGAAGTACTTCCATGGTTAAATTCAATAGGTACTCAACAGTTTATTAATTTCGCAAGTGGTAAATGTGGTTACACGCATTTTCTTGACGAAAATGGGCACATAATCGATGACATGATTTTTGCAATTAATTCTGAAAAAAGTGTTTTTGGAGTCCCTAATGCCTCTATGATTTCTACAATGTGGGATTGGTTCAATTCAAAACTTCCAAGAGATGGTTCTGTTAGAATCAAGGATTTATCCAGTGAAACAAGTATCATCGCCTTACAAGGACCTGAATCAGTCTCAATATTGAGGGATGTTTTAGGCGAAGAGAATAACGTTTCTAGATTCTCATGTCAGAATATCGCCAAGAATAATTTAGACATTACTGGATGGATTCAGGGAACGGGTTATACAGGAGAAAGAGGTGTTGAAATATTCATTCCTAATAGCCAAGCCTCAATTCTATGGGATTCTCTAATTAATTCGGGCGCGATTCCAGTTGGTCTAGGAGCTAGAGATACACTTAGATTAGAAAAAGGATATCTTCTTTCAGGACAAGATTTTCTTTGGCCCGGTCTAGATATTCAACCTGATATTCAAATACCCGAAGGATTTCTTTTTCGAAATTCTGTTGAGACGAATGTCCCATTTGGATTGAATCTTGATCATGACTTCATTGGAAAAGAGTCGGTAATCAAATCATTAAATTCAGGTTCTAGATGGCTTGGGTTAGTTTGTCAGGAAAGGGGGCCTAATCCTAGACCGGGGCATATGGTATTTGATGGCCCTGGAGATTCTGCTAAAAAAGTAGGTTATGTTACTAGTGGTGGTCCATCTCCGAGTTTGAATAAAACCGGTATTGCAATGGGTTACTTTGAGGATGTGTCATTAGGACAAGAGTTGTGGATTCAAGCGAGTAGTCGAAGGCGCATTAATTCCATTGTTGTTAAAACACCTTTCGTTTGAAATCCTAAATTTTTCAAATTATGACGGGGTAAGTATCATGTTTACATCCCTTCACGCACATGCATGGCAATATCCGATAAACTAGTTGCGGCTGCAATGAAAAATCTCGAAAAATTATTATTAAGCAAGGGCCTAAATGCAGAAGGAATGATTTCAAAGTTTGATTTCGATGGTGATGGGCAAATTAATATCGAAGAGTTTGATAATGGTTTAGAACAACTCACTGGTAGTCGAGCCCCACGATCTTATTTACAGCCTATTTTTTCTGCTATTGATCAAAATGGGAGTGGAAAATTGTCCTCTAATGAATTAATGGCTCTCCTGGGAATTGAGAATGAAACAATGAAAAATTCATCATCTCTGATAATTTCAAACCATGTCAAGGAAAAATATAACGGAGAGTATAGATTACAATCTAGTAAAATTAATGGTAAAAATTGGTATCTAAATTCTAATAACTGTAGATTATATTTTTACAATGCTAATGATGGTGGTGCTCCATCTTGGAGTTTGGATGATAGGGAACAAGATGGTAGTAACGATTGGTATGGTGGTGGCTGGACCAGAGTTCCCGCGGATGGAAATATTCCAGTAGGTACACGCCGATTTGTAGGGGCTGGGAAAATTACTATTCTAGATAATGAAGTTCGGGAAGGAGAAAAGGCATTCGAATATGAATCAGAAGTAAGTTCCGTAAATGATACTTCTGGAGATTCAGAAGATGAAGAATCAGATATGGTTTCAATGGTAGAGAATTGGTCTCTTGAATTAGGACAAATGCTTGAAAATCCCGAGAGTAATGAAAATATTGATTTGATTAAACAGTCAATGGATGAAAAGTTTGAATCTGAAGTTAACCAATTACCATTAGTTGCCCGAACTCCTGCTAGAGCTATATGGAATATGAAATCAGATGCGATAGTCACTATTGCCAAAACCAAATTATCTAATGACAATGCGAAAATTGTAGCGGGTTTAGGTATTGCTGGAGCAGCAGTTGGTGCATTATCTTCGGTCAACAATATAACTGAAAAAGACGAAAATTTTATCGAATCTAAATCTGAAATAAATATGCAAAAAGAATCTGAAGAAAAAGAGAGTTTAGAATCTAGTAATTCCAGGCCACTAGATGAAGAAATCGAGAGTGTAATTGATGAAAATATGTCTGATGAAAATGTCTCTGATGAAAATATGTCTGATTCAGAAGTGACTAGTATTTCTTTGGAAGAAATAATTAATCAGATGAATGGAGCGAGATTTTTGAATGAACAGAAAGAACTTATTTCATCATTTAAGGGAAGTATATTCGAATTATCATTCAGAGTAAATTCAGTTGATCGTACATTTGGAATTGGAATTTCTGATGAATATAAGAGAGGTAATACTTTACATGTCACTTCTGGTATAAACGACATTGAAGTTAGGATGACAAATGATTATGATTCTAGTAAAATTTTGACTGGAACTGAAATGTCTTTACAAGTATCAGTTGATTCATGGAATGGGATTAGAAAAAGATTGATAGTAAATTCTATCTAAGCAACTTCGAAAGATTCTTCTATCATTTCATCAAGACTAATTCTTGGCCTAAAACCAAGCCTTTCTTCTAGAACCCAAGCATCTACAAGTCCGAATACTTCATTATCATCGTTTTGATTTAGTTCTATTTCACAACCAGTTTTTGAATTGTATATATTTGCTAGGTCTTGCATAGAGATACCTTTTCCTGAACCAACAGCTATCTCCTCTCTGGTTAATGGGGGTTTTTCTATTATTCCAGCGATTACTTGTATCAAGTCTTCAATATGGATGAAATCTTTGGGATTAGAGCCATCACCTGGGACATTAATCCACCCTATTTGACATTCTCTAGCCCAGCGATGTAATATTCCATTTCCTGGTGGTCCTGATAGTGGAACTCCTTGAACATTTGATGCTCTAATAACACTAACTGGTTTTTCAGAATGCGCCCTATCTAATGCATTTTCTTCCATCCATAACTGACCTTCAGCAGCAGTATCGCGAGGTGCTAATGTGGAATCTAGACCATAGAATGGCTCTCCCGGCTCCCATTGTGGATGAACTCTCAATGTCCCTACTATGATTAGGTGGATACTTCCATGCCTATCGACAGCATCTAGAATCGGTCTTGCTGCATTCATCATTTCCAATTTTGTTTGTCTATCATTTCTCTCGAAAGAAGACTCAACAGGTCTAGAATTAATATGTATAAGCGCACTACAAGGAGTTAGTAAAGCATCAATAGTTAATTGATCTTTTATTGCTTCATCAGGAATTATTACTACTGCATCTCCTAACATTTCCACTATGTATGGGGCAACAAAAGTATCTGACGCAGTGATGGCAACCTTCATTCTAACATGCCCCGACTGCTTCCCAAACAATAAGAGGATATCGGTTATATGTATAGATTCTACCAACGAACAATTAAGTCATTATTTGATATCCAGAAAGTGTAAGGAACCGGTGATAGACTTATGGATCAACTTCCCAATTTAGGTCGCGAACACGAAATGCTCTCTATAATGGGGCTAAATTCAATAGAAGACCTGTTTTCTAATATTCCTGAAGAAGTTAGAAGAAGGAATCCACTGCCTCTTCCAGCTCCACAATCTGAAGAAGAAATCTGGAGAGACGCCCAGCACCTTCTTGGTTCTAATATTGACCTAGATTCAAGACCTTCTTTCCTATCTGCAGGTCTATCAAGAAACTTTGTTCCAACTATGGTAGGGATGCTCGCGACTCGAGGTGAATTCTTAACTTCGTATACGCCTTATCAAGCAGAAGTTAGTCAGGGAATGCTTCAGGCCATGTGGGAGTTTCAAACAATGATTTCTGAGTTAGTTAATTTACCAATATCCAATGTTAGTATGTATGATGCATCTACTTCTGCTGCTGAAGCGATTACCTGTGCAATTAGAGTACACAATAAAAAAGCAGTTCAGAAAGATACTATCTATGTTTCAGAATTAGTTCCGCCGCATAGAATGTCTGTAATTGAAAACTATGTTCAAGGCTCTGGAATTAATGTGCAATTACTCAAACATGACGGAAATGGCCATCTAGACATTGACGCCGCATCCATTGCCAATGGCTCATGTGCAGTTTACGTAGAACAACCTAATTCTTTTGGAATATTAGATGAAGGCTTAATGGAACTTAAGGGAAAAATTGGTGTAAACACTGCATTGATTGTTGGTGTTGATGCTGTTTCTCTAGGTTTAGTTTCACCTCCGGGCAACTGGGGTGCCGATATTGTTGTTGGGGAAGGTCAACCGTTTGGAATAGGGCCAACCTTTGGTGGCCCAATTTATGGTATTTTTGCCTGTACCGAGAAATACATCAGGCAGATGCCTGGACGAATTGTGGGGCAAACTCAAGATACAAATAAAAAGAAAGCTTTTACATTAACACTCTCAACTCGAGAGCAACATATCAGGAGACATAGAGCCACCTCAAATATTTGTTCTAATGAGACTTTAATCGCTTTGATGGGTGCTATGCATATGTCTTTGTTGGGGCCAGATGGTATTACTCTCTTAGCTAAGAGAGTTGCAGCGTCAACGGAAGCCACTAAAAAAGCCTTAATTTCAATTGAAGGGGTAGAATTACTTTTCCCTCATTCCTCTAATTTTAGAGAGTTTGTAATCAAAGTTCCAGGAGATTCAGAAAAGGCGGTTTCTTTCATGGATTCTGAAGGAGTAATTGCAGGATTACCATTGGGATTATGGTGGACATCTCATTCCTCATGTATTTTGATTGGTTGTGATGAAAGAACCAGTTCTTCTGATATCTCTTCACTCGTTTCAGTTGTTAAAAAATGGATTGAGGAGGTGGTTAAATGAGCGATATATTCTCATTCAATGGTGCTCAAAATGCCGGTTGGGCGCAACCTGAACCAATTCTACCAGATTCAGAAGTTTTAGCAATAATCCCTTCCTCAATGCTAAGGGCTAGCCCACCTGCTTGGCCACGAGCCAGTGAACCGGAGTTAGTTCGACATTACACATGGTTATCAAGAAGAAATTTTGGTATTGATACAGGATTCTATCCTCTTGGATCTTGTACAATGAAACATAATCCGAGAGTTAACGAGAGAATAGTCAACCTACCTGGAATAGATAGAATGCATCCTTTACAACCTGAACATCAAATCCAAGGTATACTTTCAATTTTTTATGAAATGCAGGAAATGCTTGCAATCTGTTCAGGAATGGACCAAGTCACTTTGCAACCGGTTGCTGGAGCACAGGGTGAGTTTACTGCTATGCGCTGTATCCAAGAGTTTCACCGTGAAAGAGGAGATGGCCATAGAAACAAAGTCATTGTTCCTGATTCTGCTCATGGAACAAATCCTGCATCTGCATCAATGTGCGGGTATGAAATTATTGAGATACCAAGTGGTGAAGATGGAAGAATTGACTTAGATGCTTTACAATCTGTTGTTGGTGATGATACCGCTGCAATGATGATCACAAATCCATCAACATTAGGTGTATTTGAACCAGATATAGCTAGAGCTTCTGAAATTGTTCATTCAGCAGGTGGACAAATGTATTATGATGGCGCTAATTTCAATGCGATAATTGGGAAAACAGATCCCGGCCTAATGGGTTTCGATGCGGTGCATTACAATTTACACAAAACTTTCAGTCAGCCACACGGAGGAGGAGGTCCTGGAAGTGGACCTATTGGAGTAAAGAAACATCTTTCGAAATATCTACCATCTCCTTTAGCTTCACGACGAGAAATCACAGAACATGATGGTGAAGGCGTAGGTGATGGTTATTGGTATAGTTGGATATCACCAGAAAATACAATCGGTAAGGTTCAGCAGTGGCATGGAAATGCAGGTGCAGTAGTTCGTTGTTGGGCCTTCTACAGGAGATATGGCCGAGAACTTGAAAGGATGTCCGAACACGCTGTATTGAATGCAAATTATCTCCGTTTCAAGATAATGAATCCTGACAAAGAAGTTCTTTCAAAAGTACATGCAATGCCATCAGACGGTGCTCCAACAGATTTTGTTATGCATGAATTCACTCTATCCATGATTGATATGAAAGATAAGGTAGGAGTTACTGGAAAAGATATAGCCAAGAGATTACTTGATTATGGAGTAATGGCCCCCACCCTTTACTTCCCGATGATAGTTCCAGAATGCCTAATGATTGAACCTACTGAAACAGAATCAAAAGAGGTCTTAGATAAGTTTGCAGATGATTTCCTTAATGTTCTGACTGAGGACCCTGAAATCATCAAAGGTGCTCCATATACTACTGATGTTTCTCGTGTTGATGAAGTATGGGCTGCTAGAAATCTTATTCTTAGACATCCAGGAAATAATAGTGAATCCAATTAGAGAAGAACCTAGAAGAATGACTCTCTCGGGCTCTTGTGGATTTAGGAAGTGAACAAGATTGGTTACTTGGTGAATCCTCATGGTGGCCTAACTCTGAGAGTAAGGTAAAAGTTACAATAAATGGAGATTTAAAACCACCAGAAGCTTGGAATCATACGAATCCACAATCTGGCGGAGAAGGATGGATGCGTCAAAGACTAAGACCTGTGGGGCCTCAAATATTGTATACTTCTTCTTGGTCACTTTTTTTCTTAATATCAAGTTCAATTCCGTTAATTTTCCCTAATAAATTACCAATTGATGACCAATTATTAGCCATGATATTTTTTGTCTTTTCTTGGTTTCTAACATTAATTCCATTTGTTTGGTTTTCCAATTCCAATAATGATATTTTTTCATTTTTCCCTTTGGATTTATTCTGTTTTTGTTTAGGAGTAATTTTCTTTATCTTACATATTCTAATTGATCCTAGATTAGGTTGGTTTGGATTTTTATTATTTCTAATAGCATGGGTTAGGACAATCAGGAATATTAGCGATTCACTAAGTGTAAATTCTTCTAGATGGTTGTTACCTATCTCCTCGTCTGATTATTCTCAAGATATCTTCAATGAGGAATGGTTAATTTCTTCAAATCATTTTAGAAACGGCCTTATTGCTACTAAATCAGATGGATTCGGGCCATATTCAGCCGAATTAACAGGTGTTTCATATCGAAATCACAGATTCATTGCATTTTCTATGGTATATCGGAATCGAATAATTCATGATCCATTTAACATAAATTTTGTTTCAAATACTCAGATCGATAATTTCCTTTCGCTACCACCATTGAAAATTTCAGGAGAACATTGGCCGGAGATTTTTATTAGAGATTTTGAAGAAGAATGATTTTTTTTCCTAATCTCCTATACGGCAGGCATTTGAACTATATTGGTACCCGAGGTGTATGGATGTATGTATCATATTAGGTTCCAAATCGGATTTGCCAGTAGCCAATAAGTGTGTTTCAGTTTTAGATGAGTTTTCTATTTCGCATGAAGTAAGGGTGGCTTCTGCTCATCGTGCCCCGAAGTTTCTTGAATCTGTGATTGAATCTTCTATCGAATCTGGTTGTAGAATTTTCATTGGAATGGCAGGTATGGCAGCTGCACTTCCGGGAGTTATTGCTTCTATGACTACTCTTCCTGTAATTGGTGTTCCAGTAGGTGGAAAAGTCCCTTTAGATAGCCTTCTTTCAATTGTTCAGATGCCTCCCGGGATGCCGGTTGCAACTGTAGGGGTAGATAGGGGCGATAATGCTGGAGCATTAGCTGTACAGATGCTTGCTTTAACAAATACTGACTTAGCAAGACAATATGATGCATGGAGAGTTATGAAAACTGCAAAGGTGATTTCAGATGATGAATCACTCAGAGGTGAATGAGTTTTATGCAAACTCAAATGTTGATTGATGAGGCAATTGAAGCATTACAAAGTAAAATAGATGATACAGCAATTATTGCTTGTTCTGGAGGAATAGATTCCTCTGTAGCTGCAGTTTTAGCTCATCGCGCAGTAGGTAGTTTACTGCATTGTGTCTATGTAGATACAGGATTTATGAGGAAAAATGAGAGTGCCGAAGTATCTGAGATGTTTCATGAGATGGGGATTAATCTGAAAGTTGTTGACGCCTCTGAAAGATTCTTCAAAGAATTAGAGGGAATCACAGACCCAGAAGAGAAAAGAAAAATTATTGGTGAACAATTCATTCGTGTATTTGAAGATGAGAAAAAAATTTGCGATGCTAAATTTTTAGTTCAAGGAACCATTGCTCCAGATTGGATTGAGTCAGGTGGTGGTGAACGTGATGTCATTAAATCTCATCATAATGTAGGTGGTCTTCCAGATGATGTTGAATTAGATATCGTAGAACCATTACGTGAATTTTACAAAGACGAAGTTCGCTCAATAGCCCGTGAACTAAAAATCAAATCAAGTGAAAGGCAACCATTTCCTGGCCCCGGTCTAGCAGTTAGAGTCCTTGGAGATCTAACTAAAGAACGAGTTGAGGCTTGCAGGGAAGCCTGTTCCATAGTAGAAATGAGGCTCCAAGATGCAGCCTCAGAAGGTAAGTGCGATTTACCCTGGCAATATTTTGCTGCTCTGTTACCTGTCCGCTCTGTTGGCGTCCATGGAGATGCTAGAGTTCACGGTGAAACTGTAGTAGTGAGAGCAGTTACCAGTCTTGATGGAATGAGTGCTAAGTATTCTCCAATACCGCATGAAGTTCTTTCTTCAATTAGTACTGAGATAACTAACGCCCTAAAGGGACAGGTTAATCGTGTAGTTTATGATATTACTCATAAACCTCCTGGGACTATAGAATGGGAGTGAAATCATAAAACTACTTGGTACTGATTTCCAAATTAAAGTTTGGAATGAACTAAAGAATATTCCTTCTGGAGAAGTTAGAACTTACAAACAAGTTGCAGAATCTGTAGGTCATCCGAATTCTTCTAGAGCAGTTGCCAATGCTTGTGCGAAGAATCCATATGCTCCAATTATACCTTGCCATCGTGTGGTGAAATCAGATGGAAGTTTAGGAGGATATAGTGGATTAGGCGGAGTTGAGACTAAGATGAGATTACTAATCGAAGAGGGTGCCTTTTCTTCCGATTAATTGATGAATGATAGAGCAGGCGGGCAGGTTAGGCCGACATAGCTTAGTTGGTGGAGCGGTGGACTGTTAATCCACAGGTCGCAGGTTC
>MDTC01095207.1_pt1 | contig 12300 bp, 10 predicted proteins | sample 811181 | NCBI WGS metagenome assembly MDTC01 (sample SAMN05326644, study PRJNA326480) | marine metagenome | isolation source: seawater | place: Pacific Ocean: North | collected 2011
CAAAAGCAACATAATGGGCCAATAAAGCAGAGCGCATATTTAATTTACTATGCGTCCAAGTTCGTTGATTAAAACTGAAATATTTCTGCAAACGAGATTTGGCGGCTTCCAAAACATTGCCTTCCTCAACACATTCATCAATCAAACCGTTATCAAGCGCTTCAGAAACAGATAATAACTTACCTTCCAAAATAAATTGCATCGCTCGTCTCGAGCCTATGCAGTTTTCATAAAGGTGATAAATAAATTTTGGCATTACAATACCCACAGGCACTTCATTCAATCCAATTCGATACTTACCTTCTGCCATAATCCGATAATCACAGCATAGTGCAAGCACACATCCGCCTGCAGGAGAATGCCCAGTTATAGAACCAATTAAGGGTTTCGGAAAAGACAACATGGTCTTTATCGCTGAAAACAAAGATTCAAATAATTCTATAACTTGATGCTCATCGTATGCATACAATTCAATTACATCTAGTCCAGCTGAAAAAAATCGTTCTTTTCCGGTCAATATAACTCCATGAATATCAGAATTGCTCGCTAAGTCATTAAAACAAGTAAGCAAATCCTTCAACATTTCAGTATTAATAGGATTCGCGCTTCCCCTGTCCAGCTGAACAATGGCGTAATTATTTTCTTTAGTAACTTTTAATGTGTTCATTATCTCCTAAATCCAACCAGTTCCCATATTTCTGAAGGGCCATGGTATTGTGACTAAAATAATTAGTAAGGCAATCACAAAAAAAGTGAATGTGGTTTTATGCTTCGCTAAGTCATCAGTTAATTTTTTTGATTTTATCCGGCCTACAGTAATCAATGCAATAGCTACGAGCATACCCACAATATGTTCAAGTGCAAAAAATCTAAACACACTTACAGACATGACCGCACTAATACCTTTTTCAAAATGTTTGAAACCATTTGCCCCAATAAAATAGAGCGCTAAACCTAATAGGAGTTGAACATGTGCCAAAATAAAAGTATACAAACTCAACTTATTATCAATCGCTATAAATGGCTTTTCACCTCTCATTTTTAGAAGGGCATTGACAGTTGACCAAACCAAAAATATTAATAAAACATAGCGTAGCAAGCTATGCGTATGTTGTAATCCTGTTAACATAGTTCTATAATTTTAATCAATTAAAAAGGTAAATCTTCTAAATCCTCACGCGCATCTACGTTGTTATTTACATTATTTACAGGAGCTGCATCTTGATTGAAACTTTCTTTAGGCGAAGGAGTATCTCTCATCGCAGACTCACCTTCAACTTTCCAAGCATTTAGATTGGTGAAATACTTTCCTTGCCACTCTCTACCTCGTAAATCAAAATGTACTTTCAAATCATCTCCTTCTTTATAATTATCTATTATCGCACATCTATCTTGAGTTAATTGAAACTTAACAAATTGAGGATATTCCCCTGCTGTTTCAACGACAAATTCTCTTGCTTTGAAGGACTCTGTTTTTTGTTCGGTCTCAAACACTTTATGTAATTTTCCTGAAATATCTAATGCCATTCTTTTTAATTTTATGTAAAGTTATTAGTTAATGCAATAATATTCAATCCTATTTAGATTGTTTATGCACATTTGTTGCTTATTTTTGTGCTTTAATGGAAAAAATCGAACTCAATCATCTCATCTTTGACAAAGTTAAAGAAGCTGCAACAAGCCTTGGCCTAGACACCTATGTCGTTGGGGGTTATGTCCGTGATCAACTTATTGGTCGTGAGTCAAAGGACATAGACTTTGTTTGCGTCGGAAGCGGAATAGAACTTGCTCGCAAAGTTGCTTCTTTACTTTCACCGAGTTTAAAGGTAAATTTTTTTAAAACGTATGGCACTGCCCAGTTTGTGTGGGAGGGCTGGGAATTAGAATTTGTGGGAGCACGCAAAGAATCTTACCGAAAAGACTCCCGAAATCCCTTAATTGAGGAAGGCAGTTTAACCGATGATCAAAATCGTAGAGATTTTACTATTAACGCCTTAGCTGCATCGGTCAATGTAGACGATTTTGGAAAAATAATAGACCCTTTCAATGGCATCGAAGACCTAAAGAATGGTATTATTCAAACTCCACTAAATCCTGATATCACCTTTTCTGATGATCCACTTCGCATGATGAGAGCTATTCGCTTTGCAAGCCAGTTAAACTTTACCGTTGCTGAGCCAACCTTAAAAGCGATTGAAAGAAACAAAGAACGAATTGGAATTATCACGCAGGAAAGAATCACAACTGAGCTAAATAAAATAATTTTAGCTAAAAAACCTTCTATTGGATTTCTTTTGCTTGATCAAACTGGACTGCTGCCTTTCATTTTTCAGGAATTAAGTGAGCTTAAAGGAGTTGATTATTTTAAGAATCAAGGACATAAAGATAATTTTTACCATACCCTGCAAGTCCTAGATAATTTAAGTGAAAATACGGAACATTTATGGTTAAGATGGTCTGCAATTTTACATGATATTGGTAAGCCAAAATCGAAACGATTTGAGGAAGGAAACGGATGGACTTTTCATGGACACGAAGTCATTGGAGAAAGGATGACACAAAACATTTTTAAGAAGTTGAAACTTCCGTTAAACCAAGAAATGAAGTATGTTCAAAAGCTAGTTCGCCTACACCTAAGGCCCATACCCATTGCTAGAGATGAAATTTCAGATTCAGCCATACGCCGATTACTTTTTGATGCTGGAGATGACATAGATGACCTTATGATGCTTTGTGAAGCAGATATAACCTCAAAAAATGAATTAAAAGTTAAGCGAATATTAGCCAATTTTCAAATTGTCAGAACAAAACTTAAAGAAATAGAAGAAAAAGATCATATCCGAAATTTTGAACCACCTATAAGTGGAGAACTTATTATGCAAGCATTTGATTTAAAACCTTGCAAAGAAATAGGTATTATTAAAAATCAAATAAAGGATGCCATTTTAGATGGAGACATTCCAAATGAATTGAATGCTGCTCAAAAGTTAATGTTCCAACTCGGAGAAAAAATGGGCTTAAAAAAAGTTGTCTAATGAATTTGAAAACATATAAAGTAGAGCGTTTACAGGAGTTAAACGATCTTTTGAATATAGAAAATGAAAACTTGGTTCAATGTGTTCGCTTGGCCGAAATTAAAAATAAATGGTTTACCCAAGAGAATGTTTGGCAAATGATTAATGCCATTAAGGCCAATTATTTGGAGCCTTCAAAATTGACCCAATGGATGGATTCATATGCCTTAAATGAGTTAAATGCTTCCGTAGGTATAATTTGTGCAGGGAATATCCCGTTAGTTGGTTTTCACGATGTTCTCTGTGCTTTTGTTGTTAATGCCCCAACGCAAGTAAAACTTGCAAGCAAAGATGAGGTTTTAATGAAATTCATCATCGAGCAACTTCAAACGCTTGATATTACTTGGCAAGTAGAAATAGTCAATCGGCTGCAAAACTATAAAGCGGTAATTGCAACAGGAAGCGACAACTCCCATCGATACTTTGAGCAATACTTTCAGTCAGTTCCCAATATTTTAAGAAGCAATAGGAATAGTATAGCCATACTTACCGGTGATGAAACCGCGCATGAATTGGATTTATTAGCGCATGATGTTTTAGCCTACTTTGGTTTAGGGTGTCGAAATGTTTCAAAACTTCTACTGCCCGAGGGGTTTGACATCACCATGCTCTTTGCTCACTTTGACAATTTCAAGGAATATGTCAATCACAACTTATATAAAGACAACTATGATTACAACAGGACGCTTCTTTTAATGAACTTGGATAAACATCTGGCCAATGACTTCATCATTGCAAAAGAGGATGACAATTTGCATAGTCGATTGGCAACTATTCATTACAGTTTCTATAAAAATAATGAAGAGGTTCAAGACTATATCATAGAAAAACATGAGAATATTCAGGTGGTCGTAAGTCGACCTTCAAACTTCTGGGAAAGTGTGGATTTTGGGCAAGCTCAACAACCCAGCTTAAGCGATTATGCCGACAATATAGATACCTTAGAATTCTTACTATCTTTGTAAGATGTCAAGTTATTTCAGTAAGGATTTTCATGTCTTTTTTAAAGAATTAGCCGCCAATAACTCCAAAGATTGGATGGATAATAATCGCAAGCGTTATGCCCAAGTTGTCAAGAAACCCTTTGAAAATTTTGTTGAAGATTTGCAACAGGCGGTAGGCGAATTTGATGAAGATATAACTCTAAAACCTGGCGATTCAATCTTCAGGATAAATAGAGATATCCGATTTAGCAAAGATAAAACACCCTACAAAACCAACCGCACCGCGATTATATCTAAATATGGACGAAAAGATAAGGTATACCCTGGATTTTATATATCCCTATCTCCAGAAAAAGTAATGGTGGGTGGAGGCGCATACTTCCTTGAAAAAGAAAACCTGTATAAAGTACGGCAAGAAATTGCTTACAACTTAGAAGAATTCGATAACTTGATTAATGACAAAAAGTTTAAAGCTAATTTCCCGGAAATATTAGGAGCAAAAAACAAGCTTATTCCAAAAGAATTTAAGGAGGATGCTAAAATACAGCCCCTTCTTTTGAACAAAGGATTCTTTTTTATGAAGGACTTACCCGCGGATTTGATTTTTGATAACAATGTGCTTAATGTGCTCATTGAAAACATGAAAACAGCAAGACCTTTTAACAATTTCCTGAGAAGAGCCTTATCGTAAGCTATTGAAGATGCTAAGCAAAATATTATTGATGCCATTCACCCTTCTCTATGGGATAAGCATTGCTTTTCGAAATTTCCTCTATGACCAAAAATATTTGCGTTCTATACGTTTTGATATACCGGTGATTAATGTCGGTAATCTAAGCACTGGTGGAACAGGGAAAACTCCTCATGTTGACTACTTAATCGACTTACTTAAAGCTCACTACCCACTTGGCGTGTTAAGCCGGGGATATCGAAGAAAAACAAGTGGCTACATGGATGTAAAAACCAATCATAGCGCCCGTGATGTTGGCGATGAGCCCCTACTATTAAAATGGAAGCATCCTGAAATTGAAGTAGCCGTTTCTGAAGATAGGTCCATAGGCATACCTAGTTTAGCTAGTCAAAAACCCCCAAAATTTACCGTTCTTCTTGATGATGCATTCCAGCACAGAGGTATACGGGCAGGATTAAATATTCTACTTACCCCCTATCACGAGCTCTACACAGATGACTTCTTACTTCCTGCTGGTAATCTTCGTGAATTTAAAAGCGGTGCAAAACGAGCTGACTTAATCATCGTGACGCATTCACCGCAAAAGCTAACCCAACAAGAAAAGGATCGAATAAAAACAAAATTAAGTCCGCAAGATTACCAGCATGTCTTCTTTTCTTTTCTTGATTATCATCCGCTTTATCAGGTATTTAAGGATGGTGTCACTTTAATTTCACCCAAAAAAGACAGTGATATATTGTTGCTTACAGGCATAGCAAACCACTCTAAAATGAAAGACTATTTAGCTGCAAAGTTCAACAAATTATATGAACGCTCTTTCCCAGACCATCATACTTTCACCAATCAGGATGTAGAATCTATAATCAACACCTACAAGGACCTTAAGGGGAAGGATAAATATATCATAACCACGGAAAAAGATCTTACCCGTCTTTTCCCTCATGCACATGCATTTAATAATTTAGGAATAAAAGTACTTTGTTTACCAATTAAGATTAATTTTGAGGCTAAAGAAAAGCAACGATTTAATAAAACCATTCACTTTTTTATTGAGAAGACATTAGAGGAATATTTAACTATAGAAGAAGAAGAATATGACGGTCATTGAGCAAATTAACACCACCATAAGGTTTATAAGGTCCATTAGCGAGTTTAATCCTGAAATAGGAATTATCTTGGGTAGTGGATTAGGAAATTTTACAAATGAAATTGAAGTAGTCAAAGAAATTGCCTACGAGGATATTCCAAACTTTCCTGTTGTAACAGTTAAAGGTCATTCGGGTAAATTAATATTTGGCAAAGTAAGTGGTAAAAACATAATTGCTTTTAGTGGTCGCTTTCATTATTATGAAGGATATGAAATAGATGAAGTAATTTTCCCAGTTCGATTAATGAAATACTTGGGTTGCCACAGTGTTGTAATTTCCAATGCGAGTGGAGGAATGAATCCAGCTCAGCGAGTAGGAGATTTAATGATCATATCTGATCATATTAATCTGCAACCCGTGCATCCCCTTAGAGGAAAAAATGATGAGAATCTTGGTCCTAGATTTCCAGACATGCTCAATGCCTATCATGATGAGTACCGAGCAATAGCAATAAAAATAGCAGAGGAAAATAATATTACTTGTCATCAAGGAGTTTATGTTGGTGTGCAAGGGCCTACTTTTGAAACGCCAGCAGAATATAAAGCATTTCATCTAATGGGTGGAGATGCTGTGGGAATGAGCACTGTGCCCGAAGTTATTGCAGCTCGACACGTAGGCCTAAAAGTATTTGGTATATCTGTTATCTCAGATTGCGGTTATCCGCCAGAGGCTATGATTGACATCAATCATGATATGGTTATTGCAGCTGCAAAGGAAGCAGAACCAAAAATGAGCTTAATTATTAAAGAATTACTTGCCAAAATCTAAGTAAATAGACTTGAACAAGAATCATCCCCATACCTTACTATTACTGCTATTCACCATCGTTTACAGCCTCGCTTATTGCCAACATGATGAAACCAGCTATTATTATTTTCAAGAGCAAGAACACCTGCTTATTCCTATTGATACCGGTCTAAATAATTTGGAAGCTTATAATTTTATGCAGACCCCAAGGTGGGACTATTTCAACATAGGGAATACTGGTCAAGCGCATCAATATATGGCCTTGGATTGGAATGAAAATAAAGGTTTTAAAAGTGGCCTCACCCATTTTGACCGATATAAATACGCGATTGATAAGATTCGATATTATAAAGTTGAGAAGCCGCTGTCTCAAATCAACTATTTTTTAGGAAGTAATAGAGAAAATATTTTTGGTGCCCAATTCGCACACAATGTAAAAAACAGACTCAATTATGGAGTCAATTTTCATAGAGTTCTATCCACAGGTGTTTACAATAACATTCAAGCTAGAAATGGAGATTTCTCCCTTTATGGTCAATTCTTCTCAAAAAACAGCAGGTATGTCTTAGGTGCCGAAATGATTTTCACAAAACTGAAAGCACAGGAAAATGGGGGCTTATTGATTGATTTCATCAATCAACCAGAATTAGTCGAACCCAACAAAGAGTTTTACGAGGTAAATATTACTGATGGTTTGACCCAACACAAAAATTTGGCCTTTGAAATTACAAATACCTACCATTTTGGGTTTCATACGTATGACAGCGTTACCGATAGCTTAGAAGTAAGAAGATTTCATCCTAGTTTTACTATAAACCACTTAACAGGTACACAAAAAAATACTTACGAATATGTCGACAATAATGCTAGTGACAGCCTATATGGTGATTTCTTCCAAGCTGTAGATTCAAGTTTTTATAGATTGTATTATCACCAAATCCCTAATCGTGTTTTCTTCAACTACTCCGGACTGAAAGCAAATAGAGATAGTGTCCAATATTATAATTTCAGCCTTGAATTTGGCGCGCAACACGACAATATAGAATTATGGCAAAATCGCAAAGAGTTTACTACCAACAATTTCCATATTTACACTGTCCTCCAGAGTAATCCCTTGGCTCTAAAAAAGTGGAGCTATGCAATAAATACCCATTATTATTTAACTGGATATAACCATAATGATTGGCAGTTCAGCGCTAACTTTGGCTATAATCTAGATAAGTTCGGTGTAGCAACAATATCTGGAAAAATAGAACAGCAAGAAGCTGCATGGATTGAGCAAAACTATGCCTCTTCATCCCTAAATTGGACCTATAATTTTGATAAAAAAACGCATAGTTTAATTGCTTTTGACTATCAAATGACTAAACAGCAATTTAACTTTCATGCAGCGTACCATCGTATTGGAAACTTCGTCTATTTCGATGAAAATTCTCGGCCTAAGCAGCTTCAAAACACGACATCTTATTGGCAAATTTACGCCAGTAAAAATTTGAATTTCAAAATCCTTCACTTCGATAATTTTATTGGTATTCAAGGCAATAATAACCAAGACGCTTTGCGCTTACCGGCTGTATTTTTAAAGTCAAGTTTGTACATTGAAGGATATATATTTAAGGGAAATATGTTAGCTCGGCTTGGGGCAGATATGAGGTATAATAGCAGCTTTGAGGCAAATGCTTGGAATCCAATAATCGGACAATTTCATATTCAAAATAATCAAAGTATGCAATACACACCTGTGTTGGATATATTTCTGAGTTTTAAGGTAAAAACCCTGCGAGTTTTCGCAAAAGCAAATTACGTCAACGAAGGCTGGATAAAAAAGAATTATTATACGGCCTTAGGCTATCCAGATCGCGGCAGAACATTTGCGGGTGGACTTGTTTGGCGATTCTTTGAATAATAAGGTTTCGTGTGCACTCAAATAGCAATCTTGAACCTATATTTGCGTTAAGAACATAATGAATTTTTTGTCGCATTATTATTTATTACCCGAGAAAGAAAATATCGATTTAATTATTGGTAATTTACTTCCAGATTTAATGCGAGGTTTCACCAAAATATATAATCTAGAAATTAAGTCTAATCCATTAAATCATCACACCAAATTTGTTCAGGGTATACACTACCATTTGTTGACTGATAAGCGCTTTCACAATGCTTCTTTTTTTCAAAAAAACTGTAATGCGCTGAAAGAGATAACAAGATTTTATAGGCTCCCCCTTCAGCGCAATTTCATTGTATCTCATATAATGCTGGAACTAATAATTGATCAATATCTTATGGAAAAATCGCCTAGTTTGGCTGCCAATTTTTACAAGATGCTTGATGCTGCTGATCTTATAAAATTGGAAGACCAGCTTAAAATGACGATGCCGCTTCAAAATTCCTCAAATATTATTTGTATTTTTAAGGGTTTTAGAGAAAATAGATATGCTTACAAATTATTGGAGCAAGAAGGGATTCAGGCGGCTTTGTATCATATTGTAGGGAAAAGAATAGGACTTTCTTTCCAAGAACAAGATTGGAAGCACGCCATACAAGAAGGAAAAGAAAAAATAGCAGAGGGGTTACCCTTTTTTTTAAAAAAAATAAAACATGAGCTGAATGATGCTTAAAAAAATTAGTTTACTTCTCTTGTCATCTTGTCTTCTTATGGCTATAAGTGCCCAAAAGTCAAGAAAATATTCGAATGAATTTTTAAATATTGGTATGGGTGCTAGTGGTATGGCCATGAGTAATAGCCGGGTAGCTGGTACAGGTGATTTATTTAGCATGTACTACAACGCTGCAGGGCTTGCCCACATCAAGGATAATTTCCAAATTGGTTATATGCATAGCGAATACTTTGCTGGGATAGCTAAAATAGATTATCTCGCAATAGCCATACCCTTGGAAAATGAGAAAAGAAGTCTTGGCCTTACCTTTTATAGATTCGGTATTGATGATATTCCCAACACCTTATTTTTGTTTCCTAACGGGACCGACAATCCACCGGACTACAGCAGAATAAGTCGATTCACTAATGGTGAGTATGCAGTTCTTCTGTCTTATGGGCAAAAACTTAAGCCCGAAGGTCTCTCAGTTGGTGGCTCGGTAAAAATTATCCATAAAAAGGTAGGAAGTTTTGCAACAGCTTGGGGATTTGGAATTGATGCTGGTTTACAATATCGTAAAAATGGATGGCGTTTTGGAATTAATGCTCGTGACGTTTCAAGCACCTATAATGCTTGGTCATTCAATTTTACCGCGGAGGAAGCTGATGTATTGCAGGCTACTGGGAATTTAGTTCCTGAAAATTCACTTGAACTAACTCTTCCAATGATTTTGGTAGGTGTTGGTCATCAATTCAACATCAAAAACAAATTTTATATTGAGCCCGAGCTTAACGTGAATATGAACACAGATGGTCGAAGGAATGTGTTATTTAGAACGGATCCTGTAGGATTTGACGCAACGTTTGGACTTGAACTTAATTATAAGAATATAATTTATTTGAGAAGTGGAGTAGGTAATTTTCAATGGATAACGAAACTGGAGGGAAACGACAAACTAACCGCCCAGCCTAACATTGGTGTTGGCCTAAATATTAAAGGATTTCACATCGATTATGCCTTCACAAATCTGGGTGATCAAACTAGTGTAAACGGTCAAGATCAAGTCTTTTACAGCAATGTTATCTCCGCACATTTTGGGTTCCCGAAAAAGAATAAACAAGAAGATAATATCCAAGAATTATGAAACATAATCTACTCTTTTTTATTGCATTAATAGCAGGTGTTCAATTATTTGCTCAGCCGTATGGTAATGAATGGATTGATTATAATCAACCACATTTTAAATTTGAAGTTGCAATTGGTGATGAGGGTATTCACCGAATTGAAAGTTCTTTAATTAACCAGTACGGATTAAATTTTATTGACCCTGACAATTTTAGGTTGTTCAGAGATGGTATTGAAATTCCAATTTATGTGAAACAAACAAATAATGTTGCAGACTATATTGAATTTTATGCTACAGCCAATGATGGGAAATTTGATACGTGGCTTTATAAAGACACCGCGCATCAAGCTCATGATAGAGGAAGCCTATTTTACAACAACGCAAGCTATTATTTAACGTGGAATGAAGTAGGAGGAAACCTAAGATTAAATAACATTGTAAATGACCTCTCTAATCTTCCTGCACCTGAACCATACTTTTGGTATCGCAGTGAAAATATTCTTAATCAAACTTTTAGTATTGGTGAACCTACATACCTATCGGGGGGAGGTAATTTGACTGCCCTTTATAATTCTCAATTTGACAAAGGGGAGGGCTTTTACAGCAATCAACAATTTAATAATTCTTCTAACCTCGTATCCTTTAACATGCCAACCCCTCATGCTGTCAATAACATGGATGCAGAACTCTACACCGTTGTGGTATCATGGTCATCTAATGAGCACAGGTATAATATAAAATCCGGCTCGAGTGTCCTTTCTACTCATCAATTCAACGATTATAAAGTCGTCAAAAAATTAGATATTTTACCAGCTAGTCTTCTTAATTCTAACACTAATGTGAGTTTTGAAGCTATGCCTTCATCAACTGGAACCAATAGAAATAATCCTTCCCTTATTGAAATTAAGTATGCTCGCCTATTTAATATGGATAATCAGAATTCATTTGTTTTTGAAATCGATGGAAATAATTCTAGACAGTATCTTGAAATAGAAAATTTAAATGACCAGAGCACGGCGCCATTACTTTATGACCTAACCAACGGATACAGGCTAGTTTCACAAGACCTACCGGGTTCAAATATTCACCGATTTTTACTACCTGCCGCTTCAGGGAGCCGAAAACTAATTGTAAGAGCTGATAATAGTAATTCATATAAAAGCATAAGTGGTTTAACCCAAATTGCTTACACCAATTTCAATGAGCCCAATAACCAAGGTAATTACATCCTTTTAACTGGAGATGAATTTTATGACAGTCCTGAAGTTGATGCTTACCTTACTCATCGAGAAAGTTTTAGTGGAGGAGCTCACCATGTGATTAAAGTAAATGTTAATGAGTTGTATGACCAATTTGGTTTTGGAATTGACCGACATCCTCAAGCAATAAGAAACTTCGTAAGTTATGTAACAGATACATGGAACCCAAGCCCCAAAAATTTGTTTATTGTTGGAAAAGCTAGAGAATATAAAGACTTCAGATATAATCAAACGGCAAGAGAGCAATGTATTGTACCCACATTTGGAAATCCAGGTAGTGATGTTCTTTTGGCTGCAGACACCAATAGTTCGGTACCGAAAATAGCCATAGGTAGGCTTGCAGCAACGAATACTGATCAAATCGATCAATACCTTCAAAAAATCATTCAGTACGATAATGAATTCTATAATTTTGGTGATCCACTGCAAACCATTGCCAATAAGGATTATATGAAACAGATTATTCACCTTGGTGGAGGAACAGACTTATCTCAACAAAATCTTTTCAGAAATTACTTAAATAGCTATGCCGCTGCTGCCAATGAGACATCTTGGGGTGCTGAAGTTCATTCTGTATTTAAAAACTCAAGCGCACCTATACAAACTTTGCCCTCTGAATTGATTAGAAATCGAATCAATGATGGAGTCTCTTTAATCACGTTTTTTGGTCACTCATACGCCAATGGCTTCGATATAAGTTTTGACGATCCA
>MDTC01087000.1_pt1 | contig 12298 bp, 10 predicted proteins | sample 811181 | NCBI WGS metagenome assembly MDTC01 (sample SAMN05326644, study PRJNA326480) | marine metagenome | isolation source: seawater | place: Pacific Ocean: North | collected 2011
AGTTCAAAGTAGCCATTATTATTAATGTGGATTTGAACAATTTGAGATTTTAAGAACGAGTCATTGTTAATTAATTGACTCATTTTGTAAATATTGCGGATAATTTGTAACTCATTAAGCACAGTAAGTGAAAAAATATTTATAGTTTCTGGAATTCTAATTTCCCCAGAAAATAGTGGAACTTTTGCAACATAAGTACTACATAATGGCATTAAAAAACCATCCTTGTCAATATAAAAGTTTTTTTCCGCTGCTGTACTAATTACTCTTCCTATTGGGGTTCTTTTTTCAATATTAATAACAAGTTTACCATTATTAACAAAGAAAACATCTACTTTTTTAACTGCTGGATGATTAAAAATTTTATTTTCAATTAATTTAATATCAAAGTTTTCTCGTGAAGCTACACCTTTAACAAGTCCTAAAGAAGATAACATATCTTTAACCTCTCGTTTGGTTATAAAATTATGTTGATTGTTAGAAATAAAATTTATTTCTATTTCAGATAGTAATATTTTTTGATAAGATTTATTTACAAAAGCAGATGAAAATATCCAAATTAATAAAACAGTTAACCAAATTGATATTTGAGCTATTTTTCTAAGCATACTGAGACAATAAATTATTTATTTTATCAACATGCAAATTAATGTCTCCAGCTCCTATAGTTACTATTACACAAGGACTTTTTGAGTATAATTGGTTAAAATAATCATCTCCACCTTTTGATAAAAACTTTTTATCAAGATTTACCATTTCATATAAAACACTTGACGAAACACCTTCTATAGGTCTTTCTCTTGCCGCATATATTGGAAGAATTATTAACTCATCAAGCATTGATAAAGAATCTGAAAATTCATGAATAAAATCCCTAGTTCTTGAAAATAAATGAGGTTGAAAAATACCTTTGATTTTTCTTTTTGGATAAAACTCTCTAATCGCATTTATTAATACCTTAATTTCTTTAGGGTGATGGGCGTAATCATCAATAAAAATATACCTATGATTTTCAACATGAACTTCAAATCTTCTTTTTACACCGCTAAATGAATCCAATCCTTCTTTTATATTATCAAAAGAAATTCCATTTATTAAACACGAAAAAACAGCACCTGCAGCATTTAATAAATTGTATCTACCAGGTAATTTAAAAGTAAAACCTGCATGAAGCTCATCTTGATATTTAAAATCAAAACTATATGAATTGTTTTTGATCTTTAAGTTAATAATTTGCAAATCTGATTCTGAACTAAATCCATAAGTTAAACTTTGTCCAAAATAACCTTTCAGACTGTTCTCAACAATTAGCTTATTTCTATCTGATATTAAATCTGTAAATTCAAGAAAACTTTCTTCGACATTAACTCTTTTTTCATACACATCTAAATGATCAGCGTCCATTGAAGTAAGGACAATAGTGTTTGGCTTTAGTTCTAAAAAAGAACGGTCATATTCATCAGCTTCGACGACTGCTAAATTTCCCTTAGAGAGTAAAATATTAGAATTGTAATTATTAGCTATTCCGCCTAAAAAGGCAACACCACCTTTTTGAGAACGATTTATTATGTGCGCAGAAATTGAACTTGTAGTGGTCTTTCCATGAGTCCCTGCAATTGCAATAGTATTATAATTATTGGTTATCATTCCCAATACTTTTGCTCTTTTATACATTGGAATCTTATTCTCTTTAAAAAATTTCATTTGATTATTATCCTCTGTAATAGCTGGAGTGTAAACAACTAAATCAATTTCACCAATATTTGGAAAAAGATTAATATTGTCTTCATACTTAATGAAAGCACCTTCGTTAAAAAGATTTTGAGTAAGATTTGTCTCTATCCTATCATAACCACTTATTTTAAAGTTCTTGAATAAAAAATATTTTGCCAATGCACTCATACCAATACCACCAATACCAATAAAATGAATTCTATTTAATTTACTTAGTTCTATCATTTGATTAAATTAAATACTTCTTTTACAATGTCCTCGGTAGCATTTGGCTTTGCAAGTCTCTTGGCATTTTCTGCAATTATGCTTATCTCTTTAGGCGATTTTAAAAGTTTAATAGCTGTATTTAAGATTTTGTCTGTTTCATTATCATAAATTATTTTTGCAGCATTATTTTCTACTAAATACATTGCATTTTTAGTTTGGTGATCTTCAGAAACATTTGGTGAAGGAATTAAAATACTAGGCTTCCCAATTAAAGTGATTTCACTTATTGATAATGCCCCTGCTCTTGAAATAATAATATCTGCTGCTGCATATGCTAAATCAATTCTTTTAATAAATGACATAGTTTTAACATTTGAAAATTCCTTTTTATCAAAACTACTATCTACAGTATCTATAAATCTATTTCCAACTTGCCAAAGAAGTCGAAATGAAGTATTTTTAATTAATCTCAAAGACTTCAGCACACCATCATTGATTGATCTTGCACCTAAACTTCCTCCAAGAATTAATATTAATTTTTCATCGCTACCAATTTTAAAATATTTTATAGCCTCTTCATTTTTCGTGGACAAAGCAATAATATCCTTTCTTACTGGATTTCCAGTAAGAATTATTTTATCTATATCAAAAAATCTATCCATTTTATCATAAGCCACACAAATCTTTTTAGCTTTTTTGCTCAACCACTTATTTGTTAATCCAGCATATGAATTTTGTTCTTGGATTAATGTTGGAACTTTTAAGCTATTGGCCATCCTTAAAGTGGGACCACTAGCATATCCACCAACTCCTACAACAACATCTGGATTGAAATTCTTCAATATTCTTCTTGCTTTTAGAAGACTTTTAAGAAGTAAAAATGGAAATTTAATATTTTTAAAAATAGAATTAAAAGAAAAGCTTCGTTGTATTCCTACAACATCTAAACCAATAATATCATATCCTGCTTCAGGTATTTTATCCATTTCCATTCTCCCTTTTGCGCCAATAAATAAAATAACTGCAAACGGATTTTTTTTCTTTATTTCGTTGGCAATTGCTAAAGCTGGAAAAATATGTCCCCCAGTACCGCCTCCACTGATTATTACTCTAAATGATTTCATTACTGTTGTCTACATAAACTGTCCTACTAATGTTTAAAATTATACCTAAGGAAATGCATGTAAATAGAATTGAAGTTCCACCCATACTAATTAAAGGGAGTGGTTGGCCAGTTACGGGAAAAAGGTTTACACCAACACCCATATTTATTAATGATTGAAAAACCATCATAAAACTTAGTCCAAAAACAACATATGATCCAAATTTACTTTGGGTTTTATTCATTATTCTTATCGATCTAAAAAACAAAATTAGATATAAAACAACTATTCCTAAGCCACCAAATATTGATCCAAACTCTTCAATTGAAGATGCATAAATAAAATCTGATTGAGCAGAATACAAATCATTTTTAATATTCCCTTTCCCTGGACCTTTTCCGAACAAAAAACCATTAGCTATAGCTCTTTTAGCCATTTCTGCTTGATAATTTTCTTTCTTATTTCCGCTTTCGTAACTAATAATTCTACTCTTCCAAGTATCGACCCTAGGTAAGAACCCAGGAAATGCTAAATTTATTAGTATTAATAAAAAAAACACCATCAATCCAGAACCAATGATTGATCCCAAGTGCTTTATTTTTGCGCCACCTATAAAAAGCATAATAAAACAAACTAAAAATAAAATTGCAGCGGTTGAAAAATCTGCTGGGAGAATTAATGCACAAATTACACTAATGGGCCAAAGGATCGGCAAAAGTCCTCTTTTAAAATCTTTAATCTTAACCTTTTTATATACAAGCATTCTAGCAACATAAATAACTAATACAAGCTTAGCTAAGTCTGATGGTTGAAAACCCATTATCCATCTTGAAGCATTTCCTTTATTAACTCCGAAAAGTAGAGTAACAAAAAGTAATACAATAGAAACAAAAATCCCAATTTGAGAAAGTCTTGAGAAATATTTAAAATTAAAAAATTGTAAATATATAATAAGGACAACCCCCATAACCAATATTAACAAATGTTTCATTAGGTAGGGAATTACATTTCCTCCAGCTATTCTAAATGCAAGATTTGAGCTTGAGCTGTAAGCCATAACTAATGAATATAAGGATAAAATAATAATGATTGTCCAAATGACTTTGTCGCCCTTAATGTACCTATCTATAAACTTTTGCATCAATTAATTTGATTAACTAATTTTTTAAAGTATTCTCCTCTTTCTTGAAAATTCTTAAATTTTAAATAACTAGAGCAAGCAGGAGAAAACAAAACTGTGTAACTAGATTTTGCATTTTCAAGCGCCAAATAAACTGCATCTGATAAATTATTTTTATAGCTGTACTTCATTTTAGCTCCAAAATAATATTTCAATTCCGTCTCAAAATCTCCATAACATATTATCTCAACAACTTTGCTCAAAGCAAGGTCATGAAGTAAATCGAGATTTCTTTTACTTTCACTAGATTCAACTATCCAAATTATTGGCCCTTGAATATTTTCTAGAGAAAATGCAGTTATTCCTGCATCTGTTGATTTAGAATCATTAATCCAACTTACTCCATTAATTGTTTTAACTACTTCTAACCTGTGTTCAATAGAAGAAAATGAAGCCAAAGATTTCATCCTCTTATTAACTAAATGATTAGTTTTTGTTTTTTTATTTGTCTTTAACATAGTTCCTATTTACAACGATCTTACTGCCTTTTTAAACTGATGACCCCTATCTTCATAATTTTTAAATAAATCAAAGCTTGCACACGCAGGCGACAATAGAACATTATATCCTTTTTTGGCAATTCTATAACTTATTTGTACGGCCTGCTCAGCGCTTGAAGCTTCGTAGAAATGCTCAATAATATTTTCAAAGGCAGTTTTTATTTTTTGATTTTCTTTTCCCAAGCAGACTATTCCTAACACTTTTTGCTTCACCAGACCCTCTAAAGCTGTGTAATCATTTCCCTTATCTACTCCTCCAACAATCCAAATTGTTGGCTTTTGCATACTTTCAAGTGCATACCAGGTGGAATTGACATTAGTAGCTTTTGAATCATTTATAAAATTTATTCCGTGAATTTTCGCAACGTGTTCTAAGCGATGTTCAATGTTTTGAAAATCAGAAAGACTATCTCTTATAATTTCTTTCCTAATATCTAATACTTTAGCCGCAACTCCTGCAGCCATAGAATTAAATACATTGTGCTTGCCCTGCTGAGCTAGTTGATGTATAGACATAATTGATTGTTTTTGGTGGTTTATATTAAATTTGATTTTATCTTCTTCTAACCATGCCCCCTCAGTTAACTTTTTATTAATTGAAACAGGATGTGTTGTAAAAGGAGGTTTTATTGAAGTAATTCTTTCTGTTATTTTTTCATCATCATTATTAAATATCAGGTGATCTGCCTTATCCATATTCTGGATAATTCTAAATTTGCTTTTAAAATATTTTGAAAACTGATTATTATATCTATCTAAATGATCTGGCGTAATATTTAAAATCAAAGCAATGTCTGCTTTGAATTCATACATTCTATCTAACTGAAAGCTGCTCAACTCAATGACATAATAGTCTACTGGGTCAATAGCTACAGAAAGAGCATAACTTTGACCAATATTACCAACAGTTTTAGAACTTAAACCTGCTTTCCTTAATATGTAAGAAATCATTAGACTTGTTGTAGTCTTTCCATTGCTACCTGTTACACATATTTTCTTTCCCTTACAATATTTCCCCGCTAATTCAATTTCACTAATTACAGGAATACCTACATTATCCAATTTTTTTATTATTTCATTCGAATCAGAAATTCCTGGACTCTTTATAATTAAATCAGCATTTAAAATTGCTTTTTCATTATGACCATTTTGCTCCCAAACAACCCCAAAATCATTTAGTTTTTTTTGATTTAATTCGCTAATTGATGAATGGTCAGAAACCAAAACATTTGCTCCATTTTTCTTAGCCAAAATACCAGCACCTACACCACTTTCACCTCCTCCCAAAACAACGATATTTGAATTTTCTTTCATTTACCGAACTTTTAAAGTTACAATTGATAATACCGCTAAAAGAATGGCAATAATCCAAAATCTTGATACTATTTTGGCTTCGTGAATTCCCTTTTTTTGGTAGTGATGATGAATCGGAGACATTAAAAAAACTCTTCTACCTTCTCCATATTTCTTCTTTGTATATTTGAAATAGCCAACTTGAATTATTACACTTAAGTTCTCAATCAAGAACACACCACAAAAAACTGGGATAAGTAGCTCTTTTCTAATTGCAATTGCGAATACAGCAATAATTCCTCCTAATGCAAGACTTCCTGTGTCTCCCATAAAAACTTTTGCAGGAAATGAATTATACCATAAAAATCCAACACATGCGCCCACAAAAGAACTTATGAAAATTACAAGTTCTGCTGCATTAGGTATGTATAAAATATTGAGATAATCTGCAAAAACAATGTTTCCTGATAAATAAGCAAAAATCGCAAGAGTTGTTCCAATAATAGCACTAGTACCAGTTGCTAATCCATCTAAGCCATCTGTAATATTAGCCCCGTTCGAAACAGCTGCAACAATTAAAACAACCAATGGAATGAAAATAAGCCACACGTATTTTGATAAATCAGCACTAATCCAAGTCAATAGCCATGAATAATCAAACTCGTTATTTTTAACAAAAGGAATTGTTGTTTTAGTTGATTTAGTTTTTACCCATTCATAATTTTTCTGATTGTTTTCTACTACATTTTGACTTAACTCGACAGGTGATTCAACTTTAGACATTATTGTGACATCATCGCTGAAAAACAATGCCACACCAACGATTAAACCAACTCCAATTTGACCAAGAACTTTAAATTTACCAGCAAGACCTTTCTTGTTTTTTTTGAAAACTTTTATGTAGTCATCAATAAAACCTATTGTACCCAACCAGATCGTTGCCACAATCATTAGTTGTATATAAATATTATCTAATTTTGCAAATAATAAAGTTGGTAAAAGTATAGCAGCAATTATAATGACTCCACCCATTGTTGGAGTCCCTGACTTCTCCATTTGCCCTTTTAAACCTAAATCTCTTATGGTTTCACCAACTTGCTTTTTATGTAAAACTTTAATTAAAAAATTACCAAATAATAATGTAATAATTAAAGACGTAATAATGGACATCCCTGCTCTGAACGAAATATAGGATAATAGACCTGAGCCTGGAAAATCAAAAATTTCACTTAGATATTGAGAGAGGTGGTATAACATTTTATTTTAAGTTTTTATTAAAAAAATCTGTAAGTTGTTCTAAATCATCAAAATGAAATTTTCCAGCGCCTTTAATTTGAAACTTCTCATGTCCTTTTCCTGCAACAAGAATCATATCTCCTGGCTCAGCCATATTGCAGGCCACTTTAATTGCTTCTTTTCGGTCTGTTATTGTTAAAACCATAGATTGCAGACTTGACCTTATGCCTTTTAAAATTTCTTTATTTATTAACTTAGGATCTTCTGACCTAGGATTATCAGACGTTATAATTACTTTATCGCTGTAGATAGAAGCAATATTTCCCATAAGAGGTCTCTTACCTTTGTCTCTATCTCCTCCGCAACCAAAGACAGTAATAATTTTTTGATTTGATTTTCTTAAACTATTTAAAGTTTTGAGTACATTTTCAAGCGCATCTGGTGTATGTGCATAATCAACAATCGAAGTGATATTTGAAGAAGATACAAAATATTCAAACCTTCCCTCAGGAGCCTTTATGTTACTTAATAATGTTAAAATTGTCATTGGGTCTTCACCTAGACAATTAGCTACAGAATAAGCCACTAAAAGATTGTAGACATTAAATTCGCCAATTAACCTAGATGTGAGTTGAATACCATCAATTTCAACAGTTAACCCAGAAATATCATTTTCTAACATTTTACCTTTGAATGTTCTTTCATCTCTTAATCCATAAGTATAGACCTTTGCCTTGCTATCGTTAGTCATTATCTCACCATGTGCATCATCAAAGTTTACAACTGCATATGAATCTTTATTTAGACCATCAAATAACTTTTTCTTACATTTGATATACTCATCAAAAGAGCTATGATAATCTAAGTGGTCCCTTGAAATATTTGTAAATACACCAACGTCGAATAATAGTCCCTTAGTCCTATTTTGATCTAAAGCATGTGAACTAACCTCCATAAAAACATGAGTACAACCATGATCAAGCATTTCTTTTAAGATTCTATTGACTGTTATCGCATCAGGAGTAGTATGAGTAGTAGGAATAATTTTATGAAGAATTCTAATATTTACCGTAGAAATCAACCCTGTCTTATGTCCTAAAAGACGAAATAAATCATAGAGAATTGATGCAGATGTTGTTTTACCATTTGTTCCAGTAACTCCAATTAATTTCAAACTTTCTGATGGATTGTTATAAAAATTTGAAGCAATTAGAGACAAAGCTTCCGAACTATCTGGAACTTTAACATAAGTAACAGACTTACTTAATTCGACAGGAATATCTTCGCAAATAACTGCACAAGCTCCATTCTGCTCTGCATTATTTATATAAGTGTGACCATCAACACTTGTTCCATTAATAGCAACAAATAAGGACAATCCATTAACTTTTCTAGAATCAAATGAAATATTATCTATAGCAATGTTAGTATTACCTATAATCTCTCTTATACTTACGCCATATATTATGTCTTTTAGCAACTTCATCCTAACTGTAAAATTATTTTTTGACCCTTAATAACTTTTTTCCCTGGAATTATAGATTGGTCCCTAACAATACCTGAACCAATTGGTTGAACGAAAAGACCGTTTTTTTCTAATAAATAAACTGCATCTAATAGCCCCATTCCAATAACATTAGGAACTAAACCTTTAATCACACTCTTATTATAAATCCTAATTGCATCTTGTCCTGTTCTTGTTAAAACCCATTTTGAACTATCATCAGAGCGATTATCAACTGGAATATTCAAATGTTTAGCAGCCTGCTGAAAAGCTAATTTTTCCCCTGATCTAGAAAATGGAAAATTCAAAGATTCGTAGTTGATTTTAAGATTTTCTTTAGAAAACTCGTGAGCATACACTTTATCTGCAATTTCCTTGAAAACAGTTCCTGAAACAACAGAACCAAAAATATTTTTAGTAGGACCTTGAACAACTACTATACAGCTATATAATGGATCCTCTGAAGGGAAGTAACCGCAAAATGAGGCTTGATATTTATTTCCATAACCTTTTGAGCCTTGAGCAATTTTAGATGTACCTGTTTTACCAGCAATTTTAAATCCTCTTGCTTTAATATTTTTTGCCGTTCCCCTTTCAACAACTCCTTCAAGCATTTCTTTCAAGTCATTAAGTGTACTTTTTGAACATATTGAAGAATTAAGAATGATGGGGTCATACTCAGCTTTTACTTCAAGCCCCTTTTTAATAGATTTTACAAACTGTGGCTTTAACAGGACTCCATCATTTGCCACAGCGTTGTAGAAAGCTAAGGTTTGTAACGGAGTAATTTCAAGCTCATAGCCAATGGACATCCATGGTAAAGTTACACCAGTAAAGGAAACATCTGAAGCATCTTTAATCAGAGGCTCTCCTTCACCAAGAATAGACAGTCCAAGTTTTTTATGAAGACCTATTTCCTTTAAGCCATCAATAAACTCTTGAGGGTTTGATTTATAATTGTCATAAATAAGTTGACTTATAACATTAGAAGATTTTTCAAAAGCATTTTTTACAGTGTTTTTACCGTAAACTTTTCCACCATCAGTTAGCGCTTGATCATAAAACTGATATCTTCCAGACATGTTAACAGAATCAGAAATGCTGATTTTTCCCTGTTCAATAGCTACAAGTAGTGACGCTAACTTAAAAGTAGATCCTGGTTCAGAAGCTAAACCAACAGCGTGATTTTGAGTTTCAAAGTAAGTGTCAGTTATTTTATTGTATGATAAATTAGCAATAGCTTTAACGAACCCAGTCTTCACTTCCATCAAGACAACACATCCTTTTTGAGCTCTTTGCTCTTTAAGCTGATGAAGTAATGCACTTTCAGCAACATCTTGAATATTGACATCAATACTTGTATAGAGGTCACTCCCTGGAACTGGTTCAATTGAATAATCATCATTAACAGGCTTCCACTCATTCCCCCTTATTTTCTCCATTAGCATTTGACCATTTTGTCCTTTTAAATATTTATTAAATGCCCCTTCCAAACCAACAAGAATAGGATTACTTCCTTCGTTGTCAACCACATAACCTATTGTTCTATTGGCCAATAAACCATAAGGCTTCACTCTCTTTGTTGTCTTAGTTATAATGCAACCTCCCTTGTACTTTCCAAGAGAAAAAATTGGAAAATTCTTTAAACGCTCAATCTGATCATTATTTAAACCTCTAGCAATAAAATAATACCTATTACCATTCTCTCTTTGCTTAACCAGTAAGGACTTCCATTCTTCGCTTGAATTTTGAGGAAGTAATAAGCTTAAAGAATCAGACAGGGATTGGATAAGATTATTAAAGACATCTTCTTTAATAGTAATTAAATCAACATACACTCTATACCTGGGAACTGAAAGAGCCAAAGATGTTTTTTGTTCATTAGAAGCGTAAATATTCCCCCTCGGAGCATTGATATTTTTAGCAACAAAAATTTGCTTTTCAGCGTCAAGCTGCAATTTAGAACCTTCAAAAAACTGTAAATAAAATAAACGAGAAATTATTCCAATAGAAAGTAACAGCACGAAAAAATAGACCCAATAAACTCTTATTAAAGTTTCTTTACTACTCATTGATTAGTGTTTTTAATTTCAATTGGGGGATCAATTGACTCGTAAAGTCCCCATTTTGCAGTTTTTTCGACCACCTTACTTTGCAAACTTTCTTTATCATACATTTCTAAAGCTGACTGAAGCTCCGAATAAAGTTTTTCACCTTTATTACTTTCTTTTGATATCTCATGAATAGTATTATCAACGTGGTATCCGTAGGCTACATATAACAACATCAAAAAAGTTATATAAGACAAAAAAGGAATATTATTTATTACCAACCCTTTCTTGAATAGATCACCAGAAAATATGTTTTTTATCACTGTCATTAATTCAATTTTGCAATTCTTAACTTTGCGCTACGTGATCTAGGATTACTTTTCAACTCCTTAGAGTCAGCAACAATTGGCTTTTTGTTGATTAGTTCAAATGGTTTAGAAATTAATCCGTAAAAATCTTTTTTAACAACACCATCAATATTTCCACTTTTAAAAAAATTCTTCACCAAACGGTCTTCTAATGAATGATAAGTTATAATCGCAGCAACACCCTTAGGTTTTAAACATCTAGGAATTTGATAAAGGAATTCTATCAAAGCGTCTATTTCCTGATTTACTTCAATTCTTAAGGCTTGAAAAACTCTTGCTAAAAATTGATTTCTAATCTTAATTGGAACTAAAAAATCAATAGCATTAGCTAATTGAAAAGTTGTTTTTAAACACTCATCCTTTCTGTTTTGTAAAATATTATTTGTGATTTTAATAGCTTCGCCTTTACGAAAATCTCCAAATCTCATTAATAAACTTACCAACTTATCACTTGAATAATCATTAATAATATTGAAAGCGGATAAGTGAGCGTCCTTATTCATTCTCATATCTAATTCTGCATCAAATCTAAAAGAGAAACCACGCTCTTGCTTATCAAATTGGTAGGATGAAACTCCTAAATCTGCAAGAATTCCATCTGACAAACCAAAACCATTAACCTCTAAAACATTTTGAATATTTCTAAAATTCTCTCTTAATAATAAAAACCTTGAATCATCAATATCATTGGAAAAAGCATCACTATCATGATCAAAAGAAATTAATCTTCCGTTCTGAATTAGTTTGAGAATTTCTCGTGAGTGACCTCCCCCTCCGAATGTGACATCAATATAGGTTCCATTAACGTTTTTTATTAAAGCACTCGTAGCAGCATGTAAAAGAACTGGTATATGGTATTCATTATCCTTCATTGGAAGGATCTCCCATAACATCTTGAGCCAACTGATCAAATTCATCCCAATCATCACGCATCATATCATCGTATCGCTTTTTATCCCAAAGCTCCCACAAATCAACATTTGCAACAATTACAATTTCTTTCTTAATCTCAGCCCAACCCAATAAACCTTTGGGAAGAAGAATTCTACCACTACCATCAACTGCTATTTTAGTAGCACCTTTTTGAAACATTCGAGCAAATTTTCTATCCCTTGATTTAAA
>MDTC01212144.1_pt1 | contig 12298 bp, 10 predicted proteins | sample 811181 | NCBI WGS metagenome assembly MDTC01 (sample SAMN05326644, study PRJNA326480) | marine metagenome | isolation source: seawater | place: Pacific Ocean: North | collected 2011
GCAAGGCCCTCCGGGAGGACGAGATGCAGATGGCTCACGAACGACTGGACGTGTACAAGGTCGCCCTCGAGGTCGGGCGTTGGACCCTTCGAAGTCGTTGGCCAAGGGGCACGTCGGACCTCAAGAACCAGGCGGTTCGGGCTTCGGCCTCGGTCGCGCTGAACATCGCCGAAGGCAGCCTGCGACGGGGCAAGGCCCAGACGCACCACTTCGAGATCGCCCGGGGCTCGGCGGCCGAGACGCTGACGGTGCTGCAGCTGGTGGACCTCCCGGGAGGTGAGGCCCAGCAGCACAACCTGCGCCGAATCGACCGGATGATCCAGAAGCTCGGCGGGTGACCTCGCCTCCGACGGGTGCCGAACGTGCGCCCGTCAACCCCGGATCACCCTGATGACTCTCGCCCGCACGCTACAACGCCGCGATCTCCAGGCTCTCGATCGTCATGCGGTGGATGACGTTGGCGTCGTCGGTCGGGTCGTCGTTCACGTCGAAGGTGATGGTGATGGTGCCGGGCATCAGCACCCCGCCGACCTCGTCGAAGCCGTCGTAGTGGGCGGCGCCGCCGAGGAAGCGGGTGATGTCGCGCACCGTGTAGGCGGCCTTGTCGATGCGGCCGGTCTGGGGATCGATGTAGACCAGGTACTGATCGTAGGTGTCATTGGCGGCCCAGCTGCCCCAGGTGGCGTAGACGACCTCGTAGGTGGTGTCGCCCACGGTCTCGGTGCCCACGTAGCGGACCAGCTCGGCCTCGGTGATCCGCTGGGGCAGCTCGACGAAGTAGTGCATGGTCGGCAGCAGGAACGCGATCGCGTCGTCGTCGACCGCCGCGCGGGGCTGGCCGGGAAGCTGCTTGTACGGCTGGCCGTCCTGGATCGCCCACACGGTGCCCTCGACGCCCTCGCCGTGCATGACGACCTCGGAGTCGAAGCTGTTGTGGCGACGCTGATGCACGGTCAGCCGCTGGCCGTCGAGCGGCCACGGACGGCTGATCACCCCCATGGTGCCGGGCCAGTCGTCGCGCAGCTGCAGGCGCTGACCGGGCTGGTCCATCCAGCGCTTCGCGCCGTGCGCCTCGTACGCCGCCTGGAGCAGCTCCCGCCCCTTCGCCTCGCGGTCCGGCTGCGGTGCATCGACCGTGATCACGTCGGGGCGCAGGTCGTTGAGCGGCCCACCCCACGCGACCAGCCCACCGACCACCCCGACGAGCCCGACCAGGCCCACCGCCACGACCCCACCGATCCGCTGCCACAGCTGCACGTCGCCTCCATGCCCGAGGGTGCTCCCGGACAGGAGCGGACGCCTCCGGACATGCGGAGGGCGGCGGCGCTTCCCTGGCGGAGAATGCCTACTTCGCGGGCGCGCCCAGGATACGATCGGCGGTGGCGCACGGACCGACGGTCACGTCCACGTCGGACTCCTCGGCCTGCTCCGGGCGCATGCCCAGTCGCGCGAGCAGCGCCCGATCCTGCTCGAACGCCGGGTTGTCCGTCGTCAGCAGGGTGTCGCCGGTGAACATCGAGTTGGCGCCCGCCATCAGGCACATCGCCTGGAGGGCCTCGTCCATGTCGGTGCGGCCGGCGGACAGGCGCACGTAGCTCTTCGGCATGAGGATGCGGGCGACCGCGATGGTGCGCACCACCTCGAAGGGGTCGACCCGGCTCACGCCCCCGTCGGCGAGCGGCGTGCCCGCGACCGGCACCAGCTCGTTGATGGGCACGCTGTCGGGCGGCTCGGGCAGGTTGGCGAGCTCCCACAGCAGGCCGACCCGGTCCTCGCGGGTCTCGCCCACGCCCACGATGCCGCCGCAGCACACCTTGACCCCCGCCGAGCGCACGTTGCGCAGGGTCTGCAGCCGCTCGTCGTAGCTGCGGGTCGTGATGATCTCGGCGTAGTGCTCGCGGGAGGTGTCGAGGTTGTGGTTGTAGTAGTCGAGCCCGGCATCGGCGAAGGTCTTCGCCTGGTCTTCGGTGATGGTGCCCAGCGTCACACAGGTCTCCATGCCCAGCGCCTTCACCTCGGCGATGAGCTCGGCGACCCGGGGGGTGTCGCGCGCGCTGACCCGGCGCCAGGCCGCACCCATGCAAAAGCGCGTACTACCTGCCTTCTTGGCCGCATGGGCCGCCTCGCGCACCGTGTCGAGGTCCAGCAGGGGCTCGCGCTTCAGCCCGGTGTTCCAGCGGGCGGACTGGCTGCAGTAGCCGCAGTCCTCGGGGCAGGCGCCGGTCTTGATGGACAGCAGCGTCGACCACTGCACCTGGGTCGGATCGTGGTGCTCCCGGTGCGCGGCCATGGCCCGGAACAGCAGCTCGGGCATGGGCAGCTCGAACAGGTCGCGGACGGCTTCGCGGGTGACACGCTCGGACATGGATCCTCCTCGGGGACACGGTGCCTAACCGGACCGCGGGATCGGGGGTGTCCGGCGTCGGTCAGCGCGCCTCGCGGGCTCCCCGTCCGGCGACCCAGTAGCGTCCCTCGCGGGCCAGGGCGGGACCGGAGCGGAAGACGTCCAGCACGCGCTCGGGAGGCAGGGCGAGCAGCGAGGGCAGGTTGGCGGGCCCGGCGACCGGGGTGAGGGCGCGGGCGGCGAGCACCAGGGACTCGTCGAGCATGCCGTCCGGGGCGTGGAGCGGCACCACCCGGGGATCCTCGTCCAGGGGCAGCAGGCGCACCCCGCCAGCGTGAGCGTGGACCGCGTGCACGAGCCCGTGCAGGGCGGTGAGCTCGCGGGCCTCGCGCAGGGCCGGGCCGGGCAGCTCCGGAGCGCGGGTGAAGACGGTGGTCGTGAGGCAGTCCGGTGAGGTGTTGGCGAGCACCGCGTAGCCGCGGCCGACCCGGGCGTGCAGACGGTGCAGCTCGTGGGCGCCACCCAGGGCGGTCAGCGCGGCGGCGCGGCAGGGGTCGTGCAGGTCCCACAGGTCGGTGCGGAAGAGCAGCGGGCGCAGGCGCTCGGCGTGGCGTCCCCCTGTGCGGGCGAGGTCGGTCAGATCGACCCAGACCGGGGTGGCGCGGGAGATGCCGACCAGGGTGACGAGCCGGCGCAGCAGCGGGCCAGCCCAGCCACTCTCGACGGCAAAGATCCCGAGACGCACGGCATCGGCGGCCCGACGCACCGTCCAGTGGCGGGCTCCGTCCCGGGCGGAGAGCCAGCGCCAGGCGAGGCTGTCGAGCATCGCCCGCTCCCCCAGGGCGAGCAGGTGGGTGGCGAGCAGGTAGACGACCGCCTCCTGCACGGGCGAGTCGCCGCCCTCGAGCACGGTCTCGACGTGCGCGACGCAGACGGACTCGGGCAGGCGCACTCCAGTGAGCAGCACCACGACCGTGCGCAGATCGGCGCCGAGCGCCTGGGCGTCATCAGGTGGCAGCACCGCCGCCATGGAGTTCCTCCGCATCCTGCAACGCGGAATTCAACCCGGCGAGCAGGGAGCTTGCAAGAGGACTCTGGAGCAGTACGCGGCGCGTGGTGGGCCGCTTGCCCGACCACGCCGTGCTGGAGCGGATCGCAGGGGTACCCGACGCGACCCATGAGGATCGAGGTTCTTACGCCGCCTTGCGCTCGTGGAACAGAGCGCGGGCGGTGTGCAGCTCGGCGGGGGTCGCGACGCCGCGCAGGGCATCGCTGACCTGGGCCTCGGAGCTGCAGATGGTCCAGCTGCCACCGCGGGCGAGCACGACCCCAGCGGCGATGTCTGCACCGGCGGTCTCGGGCTTGACCAGGATCGCGTGGCGCAGCACCAGGGCGGGCGAGGCGAGCATGGCGCGGAGCATGCGCCCGGCATCGGGATCGACCCCGTGGAGATCGCGCAGATCGGTGAGCAGGATCGCCGGATCCCCGAGTCGGCGCAGCTGGGAAGAGAGCTCCTGCTGGAAGCGGAGCACGTCGAGGGTCTGGACCGACGCGCTGACCTGCACGACGATGGCTCGACCCAAGGCACGGTGGACGCGGATCATCTGCACTCCCGACCCCGCGGCACACGCAGGGGACCGCCGGGACTTCGGCACAGAACACGCTCCGCTTGAGGCCCGTCGTGGCCGGGCTAGGAGCCAGGAGTGAGATGGATGCTTCCGCTCATCCCGGCGCTCGCCGCCTGCATCGGAGATCACGGCCCCTACGAAGGCGGCGGTGAGTACCCGACGTCCGAGTGCTCCCGCGCCGGTGAGCAGCTGGTGGCCGACAGCGCGGGCGAGCAGCTGTGGGACGACGAGCTGGGTGCGGATCAGCTCGGCCGGACCCGCGACTTCAGCCTGCTCGACCACCACGCGTATCGGGTGCGGCTGACCCACTTCTGCGGCGACACCGTGCTGCTGGTCGTCGGCGACATGGGTGAGCCCCAGCTGGACTGGCTCGACGACCTGCCCGAGTGGACGGACGGCCGCGACGAGACCGCGCCGGACCTGACCATCATGACCACCTGGTGGGCCAACCCGGACGACGACGTCCCCACAGTCGGTGATCTACGCCGATTTCGGGCGACCATCGAGGAGGAGCGCGGCGACGAGGCCTGGCTGTACGACTTCCCCAGCTCGACGTCGACCGGGGTGCAGTCCCGCCAGATCCTGACCCTGCAGGACCCCTTCCGCTTCCAGGACGCGGCCGCCGCAGCCGGGGTCATGTACGTCGCCAGCGACGTGCCCCCCGACCCCGATCCCGACCGCCGCTACCGCCGCGAGCACGAGGTCCGCGACCGCTGGCGCCACCGCGAAGAGCCCTACTTCGTGGTGCTGCACCCGATCCTGCGGATCGTGGCGATGGGGAGCGATCCGGAGGCGGACGGGATCGTGGAAGCGCTGCGGGAGGCGCCGTAGCGAGCGGGGCGTCGCGTGGCTTCGAGCGGCGGGGGAGTGGAGGGGCGGTCTCCGGTCTGACCGAGGTCGCGTTGCCGCGGGCAAGGGCGTGGCGGGGCGGGGTGGTCTGGCGCGAGGTCGCGTTGCTTCGAACGGGGGAGTGGAGGGGCGGTCTCCAGTCTCCAGTCTCCAGTCTCCAGTCCGTGGGCGCCGGTGGAGGTTGCTGCGCCGATGTGCCGCGCCGACGGAGTCGCCAGGACCGACATCGCGACGTCGAGCTTCGAATCGGTCGTCGCCGATTCCGGCCGTTCGAATCCGCCAAGCTCTGCAATACTCGCTGGCGCCACCGGTGAAGTCCGGGCGCACCACTCCGGCCTCTCGCCGAGATCCCGCTCCGGGACTGGAGACTGGAGACTGGAGACTGGAGACCGGGTCGAGGCATCCCTCGCTTGCAGCAACGCGACCCCCCGCGAGCGGATCCGAAGCCGAGGCATCCCCTGCTAGCAGCAACGCGACCTCCCACAAGCAGATCCGGAGCCGAGGCATCGCCGCCCTCCCCATCGAAGCCACGAAGCTGCACGCGACATCGAATGGTTGGGGCGCTCACGCGTCCCACCGGTGTCTGAACCCACGAGCCCTCGTCGGGAGCCTCCATGTCCGCTCGCATCGATCGCCGCACCGCGCTCCGCCGCGCCGCAGCTCCTTCCCTCGACTTCTCGCTGATGCCCGATGCCAGCGCGGTCCAGGCGCTGCTCGATGCTGCCAACCGGGACGACGATCAGCCCGCCACCGCTCCCCAGGACGCGCGCGAGGCCCTGCTGCGGGCGGCCAACTCGGTGCCGCCGCGCGAGAGCGACCCGGGCGCCGAGCCGTTCGTGGCCGCGGACGCCGATGCCGACGACGAGCCCCGCTTCCGCCGCGCCCCCACCCCATCCGACGCCCCGGTGCCCCTGCCCCGCGCGGTCGAGGTCCCGGAGCGCTTCCGCATGCGCGCCCGGCCCGCCGGTCGGACCCTGCAGCCCCTGGACGCCCCGCCCGCCCTGGGCCTGCAGCGCTCGGTCGACCTCGACGCCGACCGTCCGCTGCACGTCGACCCGGTCGAGGACGACGTCGAGCTGGGCCCGGCCCTCACCTTCGTGCGCGCCCACCGGGGCGCCGCCTACGAGCGCAACGCGAAGCCCCGCCTCAACGACATCCCGACCCTGATCCTCTTCGGCCGGGACGAGAACCCGACCCAGGATCTGTCGCCGAGCGCCCCCCAGCCGGGCACCGCGCGCGACGACGACACCGACCCCACGCCGGTCGCCCTGGACGAGGCCCTGCGCCGCCGCCCGACCAACACCCTCAAGCCCGGCGCCCGCGACGGCTCCGCCGTGACCCTGACCCCGACCGGCGAGGAGATTCTGTTCTGGGACTCCGCTCCCCAGGAGCCGGTCGACGAGGTCCCCCTGTTCGCCCTCGAGGAGGACGACAGCCTGGCCGAGGACATCGACCCGGAGCTCGACCGCTTCCTCGCCCGCCGGGGCCGCAGCCGCTTCTTCGCCGCCGTGGGCGTGGTGATCGCCATGGGCGTCCTGCTCGCCGCGGCCGCCGCCGGCCTGGCAGTCATGGCCCAGCCCGCACTGCTGGATGGCGGAAACACGGCGACCGAAGCCCCTCTCCCGCCCCCGCCCCGCCCCGCGATGCCCGGCCAGTAGTCGGAAGGGCCGGTAGAGGATGCTTCGGCCCCCGATCCGCTCGCGGGGAGTCGGGTTGCTGAGGGCAGGGGATGCCTCGGGTCCGGATCCGCTCGCGGGGGGTCGCGTCGCTGCAAGCGGGGGAGTGGCGGGTCGGTCTCTGGTCCCTGGTCTCTGGTCTCTGGGCCCACCGTCGCAGCGGTCGCCCCGACACCGTGGTGCGCCCGTGAGATCATCCGTGTGAAGGCAAGAGCAAAGCGGCCTTCGGCCGCCCAATCCTGTGGGGATCACGGTGCTTCGGAGCCACGCAATGCGGGCCCGCAGCCCCCGCTCGCAGCGGGCCCCAGAGACCAGAGACCAGAGACCGGCCCTCCACTCCCCCGTTCGAAGCAACGCGACCTCGCGCCAGAGCACCCCGCCACTCCCTCGCCCGAAGCAACGCGACCTCGCGCCCGACCCCATCGCCCTCGCCCCGCCCATCAGCCCGCCACCGCCCCCAGCGCGTCCAACAGCGGGTGCCGCGGCCTCCCGCTGACCGCGTCCGCCAGCGCCTCTCCCGCCAGCGCGCCGATCACGTTGCCCGTGCCGCTGTAGCCGCCCGCCGCCCAGACTCCCGGGCGGACCTCCTCGACGATCGGCAGGTGGTCGGGGGTGTAGCCGACCAGGCCCGCCCAGCGGTGGGTCACCCGGGCGCGGACGCCGACCACGTCGGTGAGCAGGGTGTCGAGCGCGTTCTGCACCCGATCGGTGGGCTCCTGGACCGGATCGCCCTCCTCCCCGTCCCCCCGGTCGCGGCAGCCGCCCACGAACAGCCGACCGTCCGGGCGCTGCTGCCAGTAGTCGAGGCCGCTGCGGTGGTACATCGCGTGCTGGGCGGTTCCGAACGCCACCGGCTCGGTCGCGAGCATCTGCAGCCGCACCGTCTGCACCCGCCCGTCGAGCTCGGGGAGCAGGCGCTGGAGGTTGCCGTCGACGCAGACCAGCACCACGCCCGCGCTCACCTCGCCGTGGGCCGTGCGCACCGTCGTGCCGTCGATGACCTCGACCGGGTCACCGCCGTACAGCCACGCGCCCTTGTCCCAGACTCGATCCGCCAGCTGCAGGCAGCGCTCGGCGGGGTGGAAGACGCCGTCGCCGGGCACGAGCAGGCCGCGCTCGCCGCGGGGTCCAGCGTAGGGGAGCGCGGTGAAGCCATCGTCGAGGAGCGCCTGGTGGTGGGCCGCGATGTCGTCCGCCTCGGCCGCGCTGCCGGGGAGGCGCACGCTGCCGCGCAGATCGACGAGATCGGGCCAGCGACGCGCCATCTCCTCGATGCGCGCCTCGGTCAGGCGGTACAGCTCCACCGCGGCAGCGCGCCCCCAGGTCTGCACCGCGCGATGGTGGAAGTGGGCCGGCCCGGCCAGCAGGAAGCCCCCGTTGCGACCGGCCGCGCCCGCCGCGACCCCGACCGCGTCGATGCCGACGAGGTTGCGCACCCGGTTCTTCTGCAGCCGCGCCAGGGCGGACAGCCCGGACCCACCGAGGCCGATCACGCAGACGTTGGCCTCGATCCGCCCTTCCAACCTTGGAAGCGGCGGAGTCGGCAGCTCCCAGCCCGTGCCCCTCATGCCTCGTCCGGAGGTGCGGCGCCCGGGAGGAAGCGCCGCACCAGCGCCGGCGACAGCCGCTTCATGTAGATCGCCCAGACCTCCTTGCCTCCGACGAAGACGTGGTCGCGGTCGCGCTCGATGGCCTTGCGCATGACGACGGCGCACTTCTCGGCGGACAGCCCCTCCACGTTGCCCTTGCCCACCTTGCCGTGGCTGCTGCCGTCGGGGCTCATCGCGTGCTTGCTGATCTCGGTGTCGATGTAGCCGGGGGCCACGATGGTCACGCCGACGCCGGTGCCGTGCAGCTCGGCGCGGGTGCTCTCGAAGAAGCCCTCCAACGCGAACTTCGACGCAGAGTAGGTCGAGCGGAGCGGGGTTCCGATGTGACCGGCGAGGCTGGTCGTGACGACGATGCGCCCGCGCCCCCGCGCGACCATGCCGGGCAGCACCGCCTGGGCGAGGGCGACCACCACGAAGAAGTTGAGCTCCATCAGCCGCCGCACCACGCTCATGTCGGTGTCGATGGCGGTACCGCGCTGGCTCTGGCCCGCGTTTGCGACCAGCACGTCGATGGGTCCGGCCAGGGCCTCGGCCTGCGCGGCGAGCTCGTGGGCGTCCACCTCCAGCAGGTCCGCGGGCAGCACGTGCACGGTCGCGTCCCCACACGCCGCGGCGACCGCCTCGAGCTTCTCCCGCCTGCGCGCGGTGAGCACCAGGGTCGCGCCCCGACCGGCCAGCTCCTTGGCCAGCGCCGCGCCGATCCCGTCGGACGCACCCGTGATCCACACCACCCGTTCCGCGAGCTGCATGCACCCTCCTGCGCAGCCGGGTAGCGACCCCGGAGCACCGCAGCCACCACGCAGCAGGAGGTGCCCATGGGCGCGTTCACCGTCGAAGAGCCCGATCGCCTGGACAAGGTGCTGGCCGCACGGCCCGACGTCGGCAGCCGCCGCCGGGCACGGGAGGCGGTCGAGACCGGCAAGGTCACCGTCGACGGCGAGATCTGCCGCGAGGCCGGCCTCCCGGTGGAGGCAGGCCAGACGGTGGAGGTCCACTGGAATCGGCCTGGAACCGGCAAGGCGGTGCAGAAGGCGAAGCAGGAGCTGCGCGATGCCGGCCTGTCCATCGTCTACGAGGACGAGCACCTGGTCGCGGTCGACAAGCCCGCCGGCCTGCTGACCGACACCGCCAGCCAGGAGCAGCACCGCACCCGGGACAGCGCGTACAAGCGCCTGCGGGCCTGGCTGCGGACCAAGGGCGACCGCCCGCGCACCGTGCACCGCATCGACCGCGACACGTCCGGCGTCGTGCTCTTCGCCCGCACCGACCACGCCGAGCGCGTCATGCGCGACCAGTTCCGCGCCTGGCAGCCCGAGCGCGTCTACCTGGCCGTGCTGCACGGCGCGCTCGCGGACGACGAGGTCACCTGGGAGGACCACACCCGCTGGAACGCCAGCGCGCGCCTGCTGGTCAAGGTCCCCGACGACGCCGAGTCGGGCAAGCCGACCGTGAGCCACATCCGGGTGATCCGCCGCTACGGCTCCGTCGCGACCGAGGTCGAGGTCCGCCTGCACACCGGTCGCCGCAACCAGATCCGCCTCCAGGCCGCGCTGCGAGGCCACCCCCTGGTCGGTGAGCGGCTCTACGGCGAGGCCCCGCGCACCCCCGCCGCCCCTCGCCAGCTGCTCCACGCCAGCCGCCTCGTCGTGCGCCACCCGACCACCGGCGCCCCGCTCGAGCTGAAGGCGCCGCTGCCGGCGGACTACCGCAAGGTGACCCGGAGCCTGCGCACGCCACGGTGAAGACCGTGTCAGCCCCTTTTCATTCGCCGTCTGCCGCGTCACGATCGGCAGTCTCGGAGGAGTCCGCCATGCGCCGCATCATCGCCCTGCCCCTCGTTGCCCTGCTCGCCACCGCCTGCCCCCCAGGCGACACCGACGACACGGGCGACATCGACACCGGCGACACCGACGACACCGGTGAGACCGACACCGACACGGACACCGACGACACCGACACCGGCGCGCCCGACCCCTGCGACGAGCCCAAGGTCAAGATCGGCTTCCTCCGCCTGAACGCGAGCAATGCCAGCACCGAGATCGACGCGTTCTGCTCCGAGTACAACGTGCTCGACGGCAACCTGCTGGTCCAGGACGCCTCCAGCGTGGTCGGGCTCGACTGCCTCTGCGAGGTCACGAGCGACGTCAAGCTCAACAACACCGCCCTCACCACCCTCGAGGGCCTCGACAACCTGCGCACCATCGGCGGCGCCCTCGAGATCAACGACAACGTCTCCCTGACCGACACCAGCGCGCTGAAGAAGCTCTCCCTCGTCGATGGCGAGATCACGGTGAGCGGCAACCAGGCGCTGACGACCCTGTCCGGCTTCGACAGCCTGGTCGCGCACGAGGACGACATCACCATCAGCACGAACCCCGTGCTGACGGACATCTCGGGCCTCGGTCGCCTGGAGACCCTCGAGGGCAACCTGCTGATCCAGGACTCGCCCGTCTCCGACGTGCCGCTGGGCGAGCTGACCGTGCTCGACGGCGACCTGCGCGTGGTCGGCGCCTCGCTCACGACCATGAGCGGCCTCGCCAAGCTGACCGAGATCACCGGCACCTTCGCCTTCTGGAACAACCAGGCCGAGCTCGACGGCACGACGCCCGAGGGCTCCATCGCGGTCGGCCAGTACGTCTACCTGCGCGGCCACGAGGGCACGACCGACTTCCAGGGTCTGCCCTGCATCACGTCGGCGACCACCGGCCTGCGGGTCGAGACCAACCCGTCGATCACGTCACTGGCGGGCCTGGAGTGCCTGGAGGACGCGGGCTCCGAGCTGACGATCACCGGCAATGACCTGCTGGTCGAGATCGACGCCCTGTCGAACGTCACGAAGACCCAGACCATCACCATCCAGCGCAACCCCGCCCTGCAGCGGATCGACGGCCTGGCGGGCATCACCAGCCTGGCGAACAACCTCGACCTGACCGGTCTGGAGTCGCTGGAGGACCTGGACGGGCTCGACAACCTGACCTCGGTCAGCCGCGAGGTCTTCATCAACGAGACCGGCGTGGCCAACATGAACGGGCTCGCGGCGCTGGAGAGCGTCGGCAACGGGCTCAGCATCAACGTGGCCCCCAACATGACGACGCTGGGCCTGACCGGGCTGCGCGAGGTCGGTGGCGCCCTGACCATCTCGGACGCCCCCCAGCTCACCGACGCCAGCAGCATCGCCACCATCCAGACCGTGGGTGACGGCTTGCTGCTCGCGAACGCACCTCAGCTCGAGAGCCTGGACGTGTCGGGCCTGACCTCGTTCGGCAGCGTGACGGTGCAGAACGTCGGCCTGACCAGCTTCACCTGGGGCCGCACGACCGGCGGCAGCCTGACCCTCGCGGGCACCCGACTGACGGACCTGTCGGACCTCTCCGCGGTCACCCAGATCAACGCCCTGTCGATCTCCAACAACGACAGCCTGGGGGGCCTCGACGAGCTCTCCGCCCTGACCGAGGCGGGCTCGCTGTCCGTGTCCAGCAACGACCTGATCGTCGACCTGGACGGCCTTGGGAACCTGAAGACGATCGGCACCCTGTCGATCAGCGGAAACGAAGCTCTGACCGACATCTCCGCCCTGTCGATGACCGAGACGACGGGCTCGTTCGCCCTGTCGGACAACGACGCGCTCCGCAACGTGGACGGCCTGGAGATCACCAAGATCGGCCGCGACTTCTCGATCACCCGTCACGCGGTCCTGGACGACCTGTCGGGGCTGTCGGTCATCGAGGAGGTCGTCCGCGACCTGCTGATCGAGAACAACAGCGGGTTCACGAGCACGGAGGCGACGGACGCGACGAGCCACATCTCGGTGGGTCGGACGACGACGATCCGGCGCAACGGGTTCTAGGGGAGCTGCGGGGCGAGTCTGGCGAGAGGTCGCGTCGGTTGCGGCGAGGGAGGGGCGGGGCGAGTCTGGCGGGAGGTCGCGTAGCTTTGAGCGAGGGAGAGGCAGCTCACATCAATGCACGCCTCCGAGCTCAACATGCCGGCACCTTCAAAGAGACACGGTTCAAAGAACGCAAGAGTGATGAAGGCAATGGCCAAGAAGCCTCAACTGTATATCAGGGGGAGATTTCAGAACTGGAGCCTATACGCACCGATTCGCGCGGAGCGGGCTTCTACTTGCCGGATATCATGCACAAGGGTCTCATGGCAATAGGTGGAAAGCCACCACAAACCTCCATCCAGCGA
>MDTC01246902.1_pt1 | contig 12298 bp, 12 predicted proteins | sample 811181 | NCBI WGS metagenome assembly MDTC01 (sample SAMN05326644, study PRJNA326480) | marine metagenome | isolation source: seawater | place: Pacific Ocean: North | collected 2011
CTTGCCTCCGCTTACTGGAATCAAACAATCGTAATTAGATGAATTTTCTTTTTTATTCTTGAATATTTTTTCAAAATCTTTTTTTCTATCATTCCAGTCGATTTCTTTTTTTTTCTCTACTGCTCTGCATGCGTCGCAAACACCAGATTCATTGAAGGATAAATCTGGCCTTGAGGTAGGCATTACGCATTTAATGCAGAATTTCATAAAAAGTTATTAACAAAAAACTCAGGATATCATCAAAGAGTGTTACTTAAAATGTTCAATTTAATTATGTTGATATAATGTACGAAGTCCATACATCAGAATTTATTATCTTAATTTAATTAAAAAATAAGGTATAAATAGTATTTGTTAAAAATGAAAGAAAAAGTATTATTTTTTGGAAGAAAAAACTGCTCAGATAGTGAAAAAGCACTTCTGTTGCTGAAAGACTTAAAATTTAAAGTTACTTTTATAGAGTCTTCTAACAGAGGTGAAAAAATTCCTAAGAAAGGTCTTAATTGGAAGGGAGACTATATATTTTGTTTTCGCAGCCTTTACATACTTCCTAAAGAGATAATAAGAAATGCGAAAATAGCTGCAATTAATTTTCATCCTGGTCCTCCCGAGTATCCTGGTAGTGGTTGTGTAAATTTTGCCTTATTTGAGGATAGCAAGAAATATGGTGTCACAGCACACCTAATGAATGAAAATATTGATAGTGGAGAAATTTTAAGTTGTAAAAGATTCCCTATTAATAAAACGGATAATCTCGAATCCTTATTGAAAAGAACACATAAAGAACTATTTATACTATTTACCAGTTTTATTGCCAGCATAGAACGGAAGGGTAATGAGTATATTAATGAGCTTAAGAATAAAAATAAAAAAGAAAAATGGCCCAGTAAAGCAAGAAAAATAAAAGAATTAAATTCTCTTCAAATTATAGATATAAATATAAATAAGAAAAATCTAGAAAGAATAATTAAAGCCACCTATACAAAACAATTTCCACCAAAGATTGTTTTACATGGTTATGAGTTTCTCTTATCAAAACCAGATAAAAAGAAATAAATGATGAAGGAACAAGAAATCGTAATTTTCTTAAATAAAATCAGTCTATTGCTTTTAGAAACTGAAAAAACCTATAAGGACTATCATGATAGTGGGAAGATATTTAAACACGCAAAGATACTAAAGTATCAAAATACAAAATTATTGCATTTACTAGAGCATGAAATAGAGCTACTAAAGGACAATCAACAAGTTAAAGCAAGAGAATTAATGGAGCACTTAGATGTGTGGAGTAAAAATTGGGATAAAGAATACAGGGAAAAGAATCCACAAAGAAATGATATTTTTTATTTTCATAATTCGAATAATTTTCCAAGAAAAACTGTCAATTCTCTTATGAAATACAAAATAAAATTAGAAAATAAAGTCAAGACAGGATCTGTCCAAGTCTGAAATACTCTGAAGCTTTCTTTTCAATACCATCACTTTCTATTTTTGAGATAATAATTGCGCCGTCTAAAGTTGTCACATAACATCCGGTGTTATCAATTCTGTATATTATTCCAGGTTTTGTTGAGACAAAATCTTCATTAAAAATCTTAGCCTCTAAAATCCTTACTTTATTTTTTTTTATATTAATCCAAGCGCCAGGGAATGGCCTATTAAATGCTCTAATCACTCTTTCTAATGTCACAGAAGAAGAGTTCCAATTAATTTCTCCATCTATCTCAGTATTTAATCTGGGCCAGTAATTGCCTTTATAAGAATTGGGCTTTTTATATTTAATTTTGTTATTAAAATAATCTTTTAAAAAATGATTAATTAATTTAGGCAGTTCTTCTAATTGTCTATTTAGAATTGTTAAAGGGATATCATTTTCTTTGATTGGAATAGAGGTTCTTATGGCAATATCTCCTTGATCTATGTCTTTAGTCATTTTATGAATAGACCAGCCTATCTTTTTAAAGCCATTTAAAATACCCCAAGATTGAGGGGCCCTTCCCATAAGGTTAGGTATATTAGAACCGTGAATATTAAAAGTTTTAGGAAAACTCTTTAAGAAGGGTTCTTTGACTATCTCCCAAAGAGAATAACAAATTATCAGGTCAGGATTTTTTTTCTTAAACCACTTTAAAGCCTCTTTGTCTGTTACTGAATCTGATTGAAAGCAATCAATATGCTCTTGTTCACAATAATCGACAATATCATGGTACAAATCATATTTTTTTAGATTTTCAAAATAATTGATATTTTCTTTGTAAAAATTTTTGCTTTGCGTGAATATGCCTACTATATTGAAATCTTTTTTTGCTTGCTCACAAATTAGTTTTAGACCTTTCCCGTAACCCATAAAAATTATTCTTGGTAGATCTGAATTTGGCTTTAACTCATTCATCTATAACTCAACCCAATTACCTTCAAAGTACTTATTAAATGCCTTATAGAAATTTTCTATATTTTCTTCTTTATTCAGCGCAGGAAGTGGATACAGCACTCCATCGAAACTTAGGTCATAAATTACGCCTATAGCTTTTAATTTTTCTTCATCTGAAGCTGGCTTTAAAGCCTGATTTTTTTGGAGCAATTCAGTAAGTTCAATAACAGTATTGGCTTTGTAAACTCCTGGTAAATGCGCATACCAAATATCAACTAAAACAAAAACTTTGATTCCAAGCAAAAAAGCCTCCCAACCCATGGTGCTGCCAAGGGTAATGATTCCAGAAGATTTTTTAATTAATTCAAAATTATTTTCTTTAGGGTCAATAAGTTTTACGTTGCTTATTTTATTTAATGAGCGGTATAGAAAATAACTCTTTTCTGGAAAATGAGAAGGATGCTCTTTAACATATAGTTTGTATCCCATTGGAAGGCTTGCAGCACATTCTTTTATTACATTTTCAATATTTGGATATTTTAAACCCATCCAGCTATAGTCAGCCCACTCTCCTAAAATATGAAGAGGGAATAAAAAAAATTTCTCATTTTTAGGGTCTACGTTCTTTTCTAAAATTGGAACAAACTTTAATAAAAGACTTCTTATATTCGCCAGAATCCAACGTTTATAGCTTTTTGGTCTATTGGGATTACTTTGATAATAATCATTATATGGTTCTAATAAAATCTGAATAATCTTTTTTATGCTTGGAATCCTTGGACCTTTTGTTGGGCTGCTAAAAGACCCATAAGCATCGATTTTTTTTCCAGTAACAGGATCAAATGAAAGATAAGTTGGCCTTTCTGGCTCAAACTGCATTTTTTTTAGATAATCCACAGAATATTTATAATTCTCTGAAGATTTATCATGTTTAAATATCTCAATATTTTCTTCCAATCCAAGAACCTCACACCCAAATTTATCATTAAATACCAATTTTTTATCAAGGCACCAATCTCCAAATGATATAAAATTTACTCCAAGTTTCTTACAAACTACCCATAAAACACTTGTTGACATAATTGAAGGCATTTCAGAAACCATATGAGTTATTTCATTTGTCTCTATAAACTCTTCCCAAAAACTAAAGTGAGTTAGTAATTTAAAATTTAGTTCAGACTCTGAATAATTTTTTTCGTAGGCTTCACTCCAAGTCAATCTTTTCAAGGGGAAAAAATTATATTTCTTCTGTAACTCTTCAATTTTTTCTTCTTTAAAAGTGTAAGATTTTTCTTTTTCATAAAAGTAATCTCCCAAGGCCCATGCATCTTCTCCAAAATTATTAGCAATTACTTCTTTTTCTGATTTAGTGTGACATACATAAAATGACCTCCTATCTTTAAAATTTTTAACTAATTTCTTACCCAGTTTAACTTGAAATTCTAACTGAGTGCCTCGTGCCGTCCATCCGATGTTAATCATTATTTAATTGAAATCTGCTCTCAGAATGTACCAAGGAAGATACAAAGGTCCAGAAAAAGTTAATCTATCTCCAGAAGAAAGTTTTCTTGTATAACTCCCCATTCCTTCTTCTGGCTTTTCTAAGTCAAAAGGCATATGAAGTCTTTTGAATTGAACGCTAGATGCGCCATTATTTACTAAAAAGTCTTCTATCTTATCCATAGAAAAAATATTCCATTGAATCTCAGGAAAACCAGGCTCTTTTACTGTGGTTAATGTATCAATATTTTGATCACTGAATAGAGAATTTATGAATAAGTGTTTTTTCGTAGATTTAATTAATTCTAACAAAACAGGTTCAAAATTAGAAAAGAGTGAAAGAGTGTGAATAGAATAGACTATGTCAAATTTTTCTTTAGAGAATTCTTCCATATCAAGAAGATCTCCTCTTTCTATAGACACTGCAAGTGGTAATCTTTTTCTTGCAAAACTAACCATTCCTTTAGAAATATCAAATCCTGTAAATTTTGCATCAGGAAAACTTTTTTGCAAGTACCATATTATGCTTCCGTCACCGCATCCAGCATCTAAAAAGGATAAATCTTTTTTTAAAACAATGGTTTCAGAAATATTTCTTTCGAGCTCTTTTGTAGACTCTAAAATATTACTGTATTGCGCACCTATATAGCCATCCTCATTGTTTGAATAATAGTCATCTTGAAGCTCCTGAAAGCTTTTATCTTCATTTTTACTCATTATTAAAATTCTTCCTAAACATATTTTATAAAACTATTTTTTTAAAACATGGTCAAGGTTTTTAAACCCTTTCCCAACTAAAGTATATTTATAGTTCTTTTCATGGTTATTTTTTTCTGGCTTTATGAAATTACATTCTTCAACTTTCTTAAGGCCTACTCTACTAACATGCTTATTATCAGTACTTGAAATAATTGATTCATTTAAAACCCATTGATAATTACTATCTCGCTTCCATAAACGTTTGTCTCTATGCAGATCAATGATATATTTCAATCCTGTTTCAGTAACACCCAACCAATCGGCAAACAATTTAAGGGTTTTAGGCACCCTATCTTGGTATTCTTTTACAAGCTTTATACCTTCTTCTCTTGTTAATCTTTTTAGCCTTATCTCGCGTGATGCATGATCCGTAACTTTTGCATATCCAAATTTACAGAATTTTATATAATCATGTAGATCTGAATAATGATAACAATCTACGTCATTGTATGTATCAAAAGTTCTATTCTGTTTATATATTTCATAGGAATAATCCTTGATCATATTTTCATGTTGTCTTTTTGAATCCCATCTTATGAAATTACTAAGATAAATGCCTCTAACTCCTACTCTCTCGATCTCTTTGTCGTGAGGATAGGTATATTGTCTTATATCTTGATAATTTAAACCCATCGATTCGTCAACAAGATCTTCACCTTCGAAACCCATCAAGTCATGCTCTTTCCTGTACTTTCTCGTCATTTCTACTTCATCATGATGAGAAAACATTCCTACTTGATCACAACCTTGATGTGCTCCCCAAATAATAAGTGGAATTTTAAATCTAGCTGCAATCTGAACTGGATAGACAGTTCTACCCGCCAAACAATGCCAATACATACTTCCCATTTTTAAAAGGGAAACTTTAGTTATTTTTTTTACAGTTTCAGGGCTAATTGTTAAAGTCGTAAGATCACAATCAAAAATTGTTTTTAAAGATGCTAAATTTCTAATACCTTCAGGGGTATTATAATGATTGTTGTATGAAACAAGTAATGGATTTAATCCAAATACTTTTTTTATCGTATGGACTATAAAGTAAGAATCTCTACCGCCACTTACAGGAATAATGCAATCGTAGCTCTTTTTTGATTTATCTTTGTATCCGTCTAATATTTTTTTTAATCTTACCTTTTTTTTTGACCAATCTATTTCATCCTTTTCTTCGTGTATTAAACACCCACTGCATATGCCATCCTCGTTAAAAGTGATATTCAGAGGGTGGTTCTCGGGGTATAGACATCTTGAGCAATATTTCATATAACTTCCTCATGTTCATATTCAAATCTTATTTTTCTAAGATATTCATCTTCTTTTTTATTTATCCTTCCAGTTTTATCGAAATTAAAGTTTTCATATTTTGCTTGAGTGTTTAGCCTTATATCGATGGAATTCTTAATAAACGATTTTGTAAGTATCGGAGAATGTTCAATAAAATGGAAATAATTTCCAGCTGCGACTGCAGATGCATTGCCTTTTCTTATGCCTTCAATGAAATGTTCGGGATGGCCAGCACCGCCCAAGGCTATTACTGGAATTGAAACAGCATCTGAAATGAGTTTAACGAGAGGCAGGTCATAGCCAGATTTCATCCCATCCTGATCAATAGAATTTATTAAGATTTCGCCTGCTCCGTATTTTTCTGATTTTTTTGCCAAATCAATCGGGTTAATTCCGGTAGATTTTTTTCCAGAATCCGTAAAGACTTCATATTCTCCATTAATTTTCCTTACATCTATTGATACAACAAGGCATTGACTCCCAAATATCTCAGATGCTGCTTTTATTAGTTGAGGGTTTTTTATCGACGAAGTATTTAAAGATATTTTGTCTGCACCATTTTTAATTAAATTCTTAATTTGAGATATTTCTGTTATTCCTCCACCTATAGTTAAAGGAACTAGGCATTTAGAAGAAAGTTTTTTTAATTTATCAGCATCAAAGCTTCTTCCTTCTTTGCTTGCATCAATATCAAGCAATATTATCTCGTCAATCCCCTGTTTATTTAAAAATTCTACTGCTATTTCAGGAGAACCTATAGGTAAATATTTAGAAAAATTTAAGCTTTGCACAATAATATTATTTTTTAAAATAAGATTAGCTATTATTCTATTTTTTAACATATTTAAGGTTTAAGGTTTGAGAGCGATTTATTAATCATTAATATAATTAAAGAAACTTCGAAATAATTTAAGTCCGCATAGCTGACTCTTCTCTGGGTGAAATTGCACACCAAAGATATTATCTTTTTGAACTGCTACTGCAATATTTCTATCAAGTCTTATATTTGCTAGTGTGTATTTATCTTCACAAATAAAGCCGTAACTGTGATCGAAATAAAAGTGTGAATTTTTATCACATAAATCAAATAAAGGACCTTTTTTAATTATATTTAAATTATTCCAACCGACATGTGGAACTTTAAAGTCTGAAGTTTTTTTTAACCTCTTAATTTCTCCCTCAATCCATCCTAGACCCTCATGTGATCCATTTTCCTCAGAGTGATCAGCTAAAATTTGCATCCCTAAACAAATTCCTAAGATGGGTTTCTTTTTAATTAGAACTTGCTCTTTCAAGACATTAATAATATCTAGTTTTTTTAAATTGTTCATTGCTTCAGCAAAAGCGCCTACTCCAGGCAAGATAAAAGCTTTAGCCTCTTTTATATCTTCAATTTCATTAGATACCTTAAAGGTGTAACCTAATTTAGTTAGTGCATTGGATATTGAAAGCAAGTTTCCTAAATTATAGTCGATTAAAAGGACATCTTTTTCTTTAAGAGAGCTTTCTATAATTTGAGTATTTTTAAACATTTTTTTAGGGCTTCACTTTAAGTTCCCACTCTTGCGAATCATTTTGAATCCATATATCTCTATTTCTGAAAGATTCAGCTACATTCCAAAATTCTTCCGTACTAATACCAACATAATCACAAAAATTTAAAATGTATTTTTCATCACATTTTCCATCAAACTTATTTACTAGTTCTATTCCTTGGTTTCTGTCAATAATTCCCAGTCTGATAGCTTCGCTTACTTCTTCTGTTACCTTTCCAAAGCCTAGTTTCATATATTTAATCATTTGATTCATTATTACAAAATCCTCATCAATGCATTCAAATGGAAAAAGGTCTCCTGTATTTTCTGGCACATCATCTCTTATATCAAGCCCATGCATAATTGAAAAATTTCCATTATCTGGTTTTGTAAAGTTTTTAATAAAATAACCGAGATAAACAATTTTAATTCTTCCATTTATCATTTCTTCATCATCTGGATATCTATACCAGAATGCATTTTCTTCATTAACTTTATCAGTCATTTTTAATAAGTTATCTGGGCCATCTTTAATAGTATTTATATTTCTCATATTTGTTCCATCCCAATTTAAGGATCCAGAACCCAACTCACCATCTTGGGTAGCCGGATTTTCTCCTAGGAAAATTAGAGGAATATGATATGCAATAGCCATCTTGGGCAAAGAAGCAAAAAGAGCCATTTCTGTAGATTTAGACCATTGCGCAGATTCATAGAAACCCTGCTTCATTAACTCTTTCCAAGAAATTGGTCCAGGACTAACTGAAACAGTGTCAAAGCCCAAATCAATTAAATTGCTAATATTCTCTGCTCCAACTTCCGTTAGTTGCTCAGGGGGATAGGAACAATGGACCAAAAGAGGATTAAGTTTTAATTGGTCTCTAACATAAAGAGATTGTCGCAAACTATCTTTTCCTCCGCTTACACCTATTATGCAATCATATCCTGAAACATTATTTTCTTTACCAAACTTTATAACTTCTTGTAACTCTTTATCTCTTTCATTCCAGTCAATTTCTTTGAATTTGTCCATGTACTGACAAGGAGGGCAGACGTCATCTTCATCAAATTTGATATTAGGACGAGTATCAGGTTGCAGACATTTAGAGCAATATTTCATTATTTTAATTTTATAATCTTAATAGCTTAAAAACTTATTTAATTTGCAAGAGACTATCTAAAAACTTAGAACTTAAATCTGGTCTTATTAATTGAGCATTATCTTTTATTAATAATTTATTATCTATTATTTCTGGAGATGATTGCCTAAATGGAAACCAAGTATTAAAAGTGACAAAAATAGCAAATCTTGGATTTTTACACCTACTACCATAATGATAACAATCAGCAGGATTTGCAAATAAAGTCTCTCCTTCAGAGCCATAAAAATAATTTGGAATAGCCGAACTATTTAATTCTTTAATTTTTTTATCAGTAAACCTTTTTACAACATTAAACCTTCCTAGTTTATTTGATTGATGTTTATCTAAAAAAACAAAAGGGCCATCATCTTCATGATGAACGTTATTTAGATAAGTCATGGAATGCAAAGATTTTCTATCACCGTAATCTAAGTGCCAGTATTGACTGGCACGCAACTCATCCGAAGGATAAGAATAAAAAACTGAGATGCTTTCTAAAATAACTTTTCCACCAAAGAAATCTATTGCAACATCAAGTACTTCCGGTGAGAAGGCTAATTTAAGAACTGGGTCTAAGGAAGAACTTTCGTTAATGTGATATAAATTTTCTATTGGTGCGCCCTCTTGTTTAGGCTTCAACGATTCTGCTTTTGAAAAATATATATCTTGAATTTTTCTTAAAGATTCTTTGTCTAACGTGGGACCTGCTGCAAATCCTTTTGTAGTAATTTCTTCTGAAATTGATAGGTTGAAATGAGGTTTAGAAAATAATTTACTCCATTTCAAATGAATTAGTCTTGTTACATATCTGGAAATAACAACTCTTTGTATTAGAAAGCCGTAAACTCGCCTAATTAAAATATACATTTTTTTAATTCTAAACTTTTTTATATTTTCTAACCAATAAGTAGCTTATTAGATATGAAGAGAAAAGTTTAATAATACTTAATATAAGGAAGACATAGGCATAATAAATAAGAGATTCATTATAGATTAAACTGTATGAAATTAAAGCTAGAATTAATATAGCTATATTTTGATAGACCAATATTTTTGTTTTCTTTACAACCTCACATATAATATCGCCAAGATTCATTGCCAAGAAAACCCCACTTAAATAAAAAATATCCAATAAAAAAATACTTTGACTATATGCAGGCAAATAGCTGTTAATGAAAAATCTTAACGTAAACAGTACAAATGGAGCCAATAAAATCATTAAGCCCAATATTCCGATTGTATATGTCAGCGAACTCTTAAAGAGTTGATTTAATAAAGCCCCCTGTCCATACTCAAAAAGCAGTTTGGGATAAATGTATTGGTTTGCTATAGAGTTTAAACTAATCCCAAGCACTACAGGCAATAATCCAATTTGATAAATTCCTAAATCTGAAGCTGTGGCAAATCTAATAAGAAAAAGTTTATCAACAGACATAATTAAACTTACAATCAATCCAGTGACCATCAATGGAAAGCCTATCCTCAGAAGATAAAAGAAATCTTTTTTTTCTAGGAAAGAATAATTTACTTTTTTTAAAAATCTTAAAGATACAATAACAAATGCAAGTAAATTTACGAAAATTAAAACTAGAATAGCCCCAATAAAAGATAAGAACTGTATAGCTATTAACCCAAAAGTTATAACAATAAGCATTGTTGTGAAGTGCAACAGAGCAAAGCTTAATTGTCTTTGTTCAGATCTGAGCCTTAGCATGACAATTGCTAGTAAATGTGAAGGAACAACTACTAATCCTGCCAAATAAAAAGAAGTTCTTTTTAAGTCATCTTCGAAAGACATCAGAGATAAGATAATAAAATATAAGGCTATGCTTAAAGATAGGATTAAGACTGATGAGAGGGTCACCTTTCCAACTAAGTCACTTCCTCTTAAAGAATCCCCTTTACCTAAAAGAAATGGGAGTTCTCTACTCAACCCATTAAGGAGGCCTAATTGAAGCATCACCCCATAAGAGGATAGTGTTATGACCATTGCATATGCACCTAATTGCGAAGGATCCAAATAGAACCCATAGATCATATTTCTTGAAAAACCCGTGACCACAGCAAGGCCCATGAGCAAAATATATATTACGGTGTGTTTATCAATGAGTGAATTAATTTTTTTAATTAAGCTAAGCACTTTAGGGTTAGATAAAGGAATTAACCTTCTTAATCTTCTCTAAATAAAGCTGAATAAATTATGTCTACTCTTTTGACATCACCCTTAATCTCAGATTTTTTCATTATTTTTTAAAAATATATTTGAAATGATTTTTCTCTATTTTTGTAAAATAGCTTTCTATTTTCTGGGCAAAAGAGTTCTTGGGTTGATTCCTTAAAACTTTTTTTATGATTGAAAGATTTCCCCAAAGTGACCCACGAATATCTTTAAGAAGAATATAATCTTCATAGCTGCAGGCAATATTTAAAATGTCTGAAAATCTGTGTCCGCGCTTAAAACTTTTTCTAGAAATTCCTTCTGCTTTAAAGCCAATTACTTCGAGTAATTTATTCCAGCCTAATAAACTCGGGTAGGCCTGTCCCGCACAGATTCTTTCTAAACCTAATAAATCAAAACCATGTTCAGAAATCAATGCCATTGCTTCTAATGAAGCCAAAGTAGACATTCCTGAAATTTTTGGATTTCCTATGTTGATAGCTATTTCAGCACTTTTATTAATTAGATCAATAGATTGCAGAGAAATTACCCCGAAAGCATGGTTGTTCTTCTTTTCACAAAGCAATAAAACTATTTTTTTTTGATCATCGACTTCTCTTAATTGACGTTTAATTTCTTTTAAAATTTTTTTTTGATTTGATGATGTGTTGGGAAAAATACCATGACTGGTATTTTTTAAATTTTCGTGATCATTAAACCAATCTGCCCATCCATCAAGTTTTATAGCATCTTCACTTGGTATGCATAAATTTACTAATTCTCCTGATATAAACTCCTTGTAGGATCTTTTAGATATTTTAAGTTCTTTACTTTTTTTATTTTTCATATTTTTAATTTTTTTTAAACCTATGGCCTATTTTTATTTCTTCTAAAATTATTCTCTTAGGAAGCATATGTGATTGAAGCTTGGTTTTAAGAAAATCTAAGAGTAGCTTTTTATCAAGATTACCTATTTTTGATTGAACTTTTAATTCCACATGCTCCCCAGTAATTGGGTTTTTTTTTCCATAGGCCTTAACAAGACTTACATTATTGTATTCAAGAGCTGCTCTTTCTACTTCAGAAGCCATAAATTTTAACCCTCCAACATTTATTACATTATCCAATCTGCCAACTACTTTAAATAGGCCATCTTTCTCTTCAACGACATCTTTTGTGTCATACCAGCCTTCTAGATCAAATGGAGATGGAGCATTTAAGTAACCTAACATTCTTGTTTCAGACTTTATCTGAAGAACATTATCAATGATTTTCGTTTCTACTCCTTCTCCTCCTATTTTCATAAATAGACTATCTCTAGATTTTGATTTTACTCTAACTATCCCTAATTCGGACATACCAAAAGTTTGTCTAAAATCTACTTCTGGCAATAATTTACATAACTCAGTCAATGTTGGTTGGTCCATTTTCTCTGTTCCATATGTAATTAATTTAAGACTGCTTGGAATTCCTTTCGGCACCTTGCCGCTCATTAAAAGCAACCTCAGAAAAGTTGGAGTAGTTGGCAGGACTTCTACTTTATATTTTTTAC
>MDTC01226194.1_pt1 | contig 12297 bp, 8 predicted proteins | sample 811181 | NCBI WGS metagenome assembly MDTC01 (sample SAMN05326644, study PRJNA326480) | marine metagenome | isolation source: seawater | place: Pacific Ocean: North | collected 2011
CCCGGGTCAGCTGCTCCACCGAGCCCGCCTCGGCGTCCAGGCACAGCCCGGGGGTGTTCTTCATCACGAGGCGCACGGAGCGTCGAAAGGACCGGCTGTCCTCGACCATGGCGACGTGGATGCTCATCGGGACCTCCGATCGAGGAACAAGGCGCGGATCCGCCGCCACAGCCCGGGGCGCGGGCGGAACTCGAGCCGGACGCGGGTGCCGTCGCCGGGGGCGGCGTGCAGCTCCAGCCGGGCGTCGATCTCGGCCGCGCGGTGGCGCATGCCAGCGAGGCCGAAGCCCCCATCCGCGGGTCCGTCATCACCGAGCTCGGCGGGCAGGTCGAACCCGCGACCATCGTCGGCGACGACCAGCTCCCAGCGACCGCCGGTGGTGGGTCCGAGCCGCACGGTGACGTGCTCGGCGTCCGCGTGCCGGGCCGCGTTGTGCATCGCCTCGAGCGCCGTCCGCTGCACCGCCCGGAGCACGTGCAGGTCCAGCTGGGCAGGCGCGTCGGACCCGGGCAGGTCCAGGTCCAGCCCCCCACGGCGATCGATCGCGGCGAGCACGCGCTGGGCGCGGTCGCGGAGGAAGTCGGCCAGCGCCCCGACCCGGTCGGATCGTGGGCGCAGGGACCACACGATCGCGCGGAGGGACTCGTCCAGATCGACGGTTGTCCGCTCGATCTCGGCCCCCACCTCCCGCGGGGCGTCCCCGGTCAGCTCCCCGCGGTCCAGCAGACCACCCAGCATGCCCACCGCGCCGATCCCCGCGCCGACCTCGTCGTGCAGATCCATGGCGATCAGGGTGCGCTGTCGCTCCAGCTGCAGCGCAAGCTCGAGCCGCAGTCGCCACAGGGCCGCGACGAGGACCGCCAGCACGAGACCGACGACCAGCCAGACGTCGAGCCGCCCGTACCAGGGCCAGGGCACCCGCACCGCCAGGCTGCCCGGCGGCTCCGACCAGTGCACCCCGTCCAGGGACGCCGAGACCTCCAGCCGATGGGCCCCCGGTTCGAGGCCGGTCACGTCGAACACGGCGTCGTCCGACGTCGCCTCCCATGGCCCCGCGTCGACCCGTCGTCGGTAGCGCAGCAGGCCGGGCGCACGGTAGGACGCCGCGACGAACCTCGCATACACCCGGCTGTCTGTCGCGGGGAGCGCGACCGTCGACCCCTCGACCCGACGACCGTCGACCCGCACCTCGACCAGGTTGACGATGGGTGCTCGGGTCGGCTGCACCCGCGCCTCGGCGGGCACCTGGGTCACCCCCGCCTCGTGGGCGAGCCACACCGTGCCGTCGTCGAGCTCCACGATGTCGACCACGTCGCCTATCATCGGGCCGAGCCAGCCCCCGAGCCGCTCCTCCACCACCCAGCCGCTCGGAGATCCGGGCGCCTCGCGCACCCGCAGCAGGGTGCCGGCGCCGCCCAGCCAGACGCCCCCGCGCGGGGAACGCCCCAGGCCCAGCAGCCGGCGGCCGGGCAGGTCGTCAGCACCGGGGATGCGCTCCCAGACGTCCTCGTCGGCAGGCAGCACCCACAGGCCGTGGGTGTCGGTCGTCGCCCACAGCGCCCCTGACGGCATGGGCTCCAGATCGTGCACGAACGCGGCCTCGGGGATGCGGCTGCAGCGCCAGGTGGGCGCTCCGGTCCGCAGCGCTGCCGCCCGGGTCGCGCACACGGACGGTCCCGCCGCGACCCACAGGGTGCCGCGATCGTCCTCGATCACCCGCTGGGCGCCGCCCCGATCCCCCGCCGGGACCGGGAGCTCCGCGACCCGCTCCGGGGCGGCCAGCTCGCCGGAGACCGCACGGTAGATCCGGCCGGCGACCGCGTACCAGACCTCCTCCGCGCCCGAGCCACAGCCGTCGAGCCAGTGGCGCGTCCCCTGCACCGGCCAGCTCCCACGGACGGCCAGCGTGTCGACGTCGATCGCGCGAAAGTGAAGGTCTCCCCCCACACCTTCGAGACCCCACACCAGGCCCGAGCCGTCGGTGCAGACCTGCCCGCGGCTCTCCATGGGGACCCGCTCGGCGGAGGGATCGCGCAGGTCGATGCGCCCGACGTCGACCCAGCTCGACACGTAGAGGTGGCCGTCGCCCAGGTGCAGCCAGCGGGAGTGCTCGCTCGGGAGCCCGTCGTGCTCGGTCCAGCGCTGAGCCTCGGGCTCGGCGAGGTGCCCGACCCCGTGGAAGGTGCCCAGCCACAGGCTCCCCTCGCGATCGGCGAGGAGCGGACCACCGGACACGAAGCCAGCGTCGGTGGTGGTCCAGATCCGTCGCTCGCCGTCGCGGTGGCGGATCAGGATGCCGTCGTAGGCGGCCCACAGATCGTCGCCGCGGGGGGCCAGTCCCATGCCGCGCCCGTCCGCGTCCCAGGTGTTCAGCACGGTCCCGTCGGCGCGCACGTGGGTCGTGTGCCCCAGGCTGTCGAGCACCCAGAACGTGCCGTCGCGCATCTGCACCGCGTCCACCGGGACGTTGTGCACCGGCGCGAGCTCGCGACGCCCGTCCGCATCCAGCAGGTAGAACGCTCGATGGTCGGCGGTGATGAAGCGACCGTCCCCCAGCGGTCGCACCCGCCCGAAGGACCGGCCCTCGACGGCATCCTCCCGGACGAGGGTCCAGGTCCAGCCGTCGGTGCGCCACAGGTCGTCGCCGAGCAGCACCACCGCCGAGCCCGGACCGTCGCTGGCCACATCCCAGGCCGGCCCGGCACCGTCGGGCAGGTCGAGCGGCGCGCTGGTCTCCCGGGACACCCGCAGCAGGTCGCTGGTCTCGGTGCGAGCGAGGGCCAGCTCCGCGGTCAGCGGCGCGACCGCCTTCACCCGCGAGCGGATCTGCCCCCCGCCCCAGACCTCGGCCCGCTCGCCGTCGTAGCGATGCACCCCGGTGGCGGTGCCGATCCACAGCACGTCCTGCGGCCCCTGGGCGAGCGCGTCGATGTGCTGGGACTGCAGCCCCTGGTCGGTCGAGATCCACCGCCACAGGGGACGCCCCGCGTGGGCGGGCGCGAGGACCGCCAGCAGTAGCAGCACCCCCACGAACACGAACGCGCCTCCACCTGACCTGTGCAGGTCGAACCTAGCTAACACCGGCGCTGCCCCCGCCCGCGGCGCCGAGATCTACCACATCCGTGCGAGGACCCGATCGGCCCCCTCCCCGGTAATCCCCAGGCATCGCTCCTCGATTCCTGGAGGTTGTATGGGACTCTCTCACAAGCACGCGAAGGCCTCGTCTGTCAGCGGGCCCGCGTCTCGGCCGGTGGCGCCCGGCCCGTCGGTCGCCTCGGCCAACTCGTTCCAGCCCCAGCCCGCCGGCGGCGATCAGGGCCACGACACCCCGATGCTCGCGGCCGTCGCGGGCAAGCTGGGGGCGAGCCCACCGGCAGATCCGAAGAAGATGAACACCATGTCCTGGGCCGAGCTCGGGGGGCTGCAGCGCCACTGGGAGGTGCTGGGCTGGAACCAGAAGTCGTGGGACGGGAACCGGCCGCCGGCGTCCGCCGGAAAGCCGTTCGGCCAGCTCAACCCGGAGGAGCAGAAGGCGGCGAAGGCCCTCAACTTCGACGCGTCGACCTGGGACTCCGACGACGAGATCGGCCGCGCGCTGCGCTTCCACCGGGAGAGGCTCGGCTCGTTCTCGGCGCTCGACGGGGACTTCGGCTCCAAGGCCGCCGCGGTGGTGGACCTCCTGACCCGCAACCACGGGGACTCGGCCAAGCTCACCCTGGGCTTCATGCTCAAGGGGATCCCGTCGGTCGCGGGGGCGACCATCGACCTTGCCGCGGAGCTCACCCTCGACGTGGAGCGCTTCTCCCCGGAGGAGGTCCGACTCACGCTGGCCGGCGGTCTCGAGGCGAACTTCGGGTGGAACACGTGGCTGGGTCGCGTCGGGCTCGTCGGCAAGCTGGGCGCGTCCATCGCGGTCGGCGGGGAGAACGGCGCCAAGGTGTTGACGCTCCTGCTCGCTGCGCTGCACCGGATGGTCTCGGCGGTGGACTCCAAGAAGGCAGACGCCCTGTTCGGAAGGGGCGCCCAGGATGCGTTCCGACCCCTGGACCCGACGGAGCGCGAGGGAGACGTGGCCGGCAAGCTGGACAGCAACGACTGGGTCACCAGCCAGGGCGAGGGCAGCGCCGGGGTGAAGGCGGAGGGCAACACCGGGAAGAACAGCCTGTCCTACACCCAGAAGCGCAGCCTGGGGGTCGCCTATGGTCGAAAGGAGGACGGGACGCTGCGCACCCAGCGGGCCACCTCGACGCACCACACCGTGGACGTCAACGCGCTGGGCCACAACGTCAAGGGAGAGCTGGCGCACCTGTACCGGGAGGGTCAGCCGTTCTTGAACATCTTCAAGGTGGCGACCGAAGTAGAGTTGGACCAGAAGCAGCTGATCGCCCTGCAGCAGCAGTCGGGAGGCGCGCTCCTGCTCGCTGACATCAACAAGAGGGCCATCGCGGCCGGCTTCCCCAACAGTGCGCTGACCGCGGTCTTGAGCCAGGCGCAGGTCAAGCTGGGGGGACAGGGCACGCTCCTCACCGCCTATGCCCAGCTGGCCAAGAAGAACACCTTCAAGCTGGAGGTGCGATACGACCACTGGGCCTCGGGGCGCCTGAAGGCGGACGTCCGGTTGAAGCGGGCCTTCAGCCTCAAGGGCACCCCCGGCTCGGCGGGCACCGACTCGAACGGCAAGGTCCGGCGCAGGGGGCTTGGCGCGAAGGTCCAGCTGGACCTCGATCCGAGCCTGCTCAGCATCATCGCGGACCTGCCCGCTCCGACCGAGGTCAACGAGATCTCGACCCGACCGCTGCGCCTGGAGTGAGCTACTCCTCCGTCTCCGGCTCGTCCCCGAACTCGGGGGAGCAGATGATGATCTCATCGCTGGCGACGCGGAAGCGGAAGCCGTTGGTCTCGCCGAGGCGGTGGGCGTAGCGCACGTCCAGGCGGTAGACGCCGGTCTCGAGGCGATGGGTCTGGACCTCGCTCTCGAACTCGTCGTTGTCGTTCATCTGGATCAGCACGTCGTCGTCGAGCTTGACCCACATGTCGCTGGCCGCGCCGACCACGAAGTCGTGGTCCCGGTTGCGCTGGGTGACCCGCAGCCAGCCGACCCACCGTGCGGCGAAGTACTGGGGATCTCCCTGGAATCCGCCGTCGACGGGCCACCAGTTGGGGCCGAAGTCGGTGGTGGCGTCGTAGCGCTGGAAGGAGGCCGCGCCATCCCACCAGTCGAGCTCGTCGAGGGCGGGCACGCTGCCCTCGGGGTCCATCGGGTCGTCGAGGTAGGTCTCGACGTCGGGATGGCCCGGGGTGAGGTTGTAGTAGATGCCGCGCAGGCCGCCGTAGCAGTTCTGCCAGTCCGACGGCGGCGTGCCCCACAGGTCCAGCTCCCGCTCGGGCGGGTCTGCCGGGTCGGGCAGCTCGCCGCGGGACAGGCCGGTCTCGTTGCACGCACCGAGCGCCAGGAGCGCCGTACACGCCAGGGCCAAGCGCCTCATTCCGGGCCTCCCCACTCCTGCTTGTCCGGGTAGACCGAACACTGGATCCACTCGTGGAGCATCTGGAGCTCTTCCGCGGTCGGTCCGCCGCCAGGCGGCATCTGCGCGCGCTCCTCCTGCCCGGCGATGATGGTGCGGTCCTCGATGCGCTCGACCCACTGCAGGACCCCGCCGTAGGTGTCGAAGTCGACCCCCAGAGGCGCGCCGCGGCGCTGGCCCTCGGCGATGATCGAGCTGTGGCAGCCATTGCAGTGGGTGTGCACGAAGCCCTGACCCCAGCTCTGGTAGGTCAGGGGGACCTCGCGATCACACAGGTCGTCGGTGTCCTCGGGGCCGCAAGCCGCGAGCCCGGACACCAACGCCAGAACGGGGACGAGTCTGTGCATTGACCCTCGGTCAGCCGCGGACCAGGGCTGGGACCTGCTGGATGCCGGGCAGCCACTTCTCGGGGTTGACGTTGCCGTGCTTCAGCAGGGTCACGCCGACGTTCTCGGTGGCGATGATGTTGCCACCACCCGACGGCATGCCGGTGTTGAAGTCGGTCGGCAGGCTGATGAAGCCCTCGTCCGTCGAGCCGATCACGTTGTTGCCGTTGATGCCCGAGCCCGCGACGAGCATCGAGGTGTACGGCCAGTGATCGCGGCCCTGGGAGCCGTTGAAGCGCGGCGTGCGGCCGAGCTCGCTGGTGCAGACGATGACCACCTCGCCCGCGAGGCGCGGGGTCGAGAGGCCCGGAGACGTGTGCATCTTCTCCATGAGGCGGTCCAGCACGCCGAAGAAGGCGTCCATCTGGGCGCCGACGTTCTGGTTGCCGCCGTGGGTGTCCCAGCCGCCGGGGATGCGGATCATCGCCGTGCGGGTCAGGCCGAGGCGCATGACCTCCAGCGCCATCTCCGCCTGGGCCTCCATGCCGCGGCTCTGCTCGCCCAGGCCCGCCTCGAAGCGGCGACCCTCGAGCTCCATCGCCCGCTCCATGTTGCCCAGGTAGTCCTCCATGCGGTTGCGGGCCTGTCCCTGCAGCTTGCCGGTGAGCCGGCCCGCGCGGTTGTAGACCGCCGCGTCCATCATGGAGTCGGACGGGGTCTCGAACACCGGCGCCGGACGATCGACCCGGGTGTTGAGGGTGCCGTCGATGAGGCGCAGGAGCGTGCCGCCACCGCCACGCACCACCGCCGCGCCGAGGGTGCCGGGGAAGGCCGGACCGCTGAACACGAGGTGGGGCATCGGGTAGTCCATGACTCCGTGAGAAGCCAGGATCGTCGGCCAGTCCGGACGAGACGAGGTGGTGGTTCCCGTCATCATCCACTGGGTGCCGGACTCGTGGCCGGCGCTGTGCACGTTCACGCCGCGGACCAGCGCGGTGCGGGCGCCCCAGCGGTTGAAGTACACGTCCATGTTCAGGCGATCCGGCCCGCTGGACCACGACAGGTTGCCTGCCTGGCCCATGACCGTGCCCGGATCCATGTCCGTGCCGCCGACCGGGCTGACGCCGTCGGAGCCGAACTTCGGGTCGAGCGGGGTGGCATCCCAGCCGCCGCTCGCGAAGAAGAAGAGGAACTTGCGGTCACCGACAGCCGCGGCCCGGGCCTGCTGGGCCATGAGCGCGTCCATGGAGCCGAGCAGGCCGACTCCGGCGGTGGCAGCGGCCGCCTGGATCAGGCGGCGACGGGTCAGGGTGATGTCCTGGGTCATCGTGGGCCTCCGCCTAGTAGAAGATCAGCATGGGATCGCGAAGGACGACGCTGACGACGCCTGCCCACGCTCGATCCGGGTTGGCGTCGACGCTGTAGAGACGCTTCCACAGCGCGATGAGCTCTTCCACCTCGGGCGGCTCGGCGGGCTCGCCGTCCTCGCCCACGATGACGTTGCCCTCGGCATCGGTCGGCAGCTCGAGCGGCACACCGAGGACCTCGGCGTAGAGCTGGTCGACCTGCACGGCAAAGGCCTCGCGGTTGTTCTCCGGCGTGTCGAGCCGGGTCACGTAGCGGAGCAGGATGGCCTCGCCCTCGCGGTCGGGGTCGAGGTCGTGGCGGGCCACGTGCCAGCCGGCCGCCTGGGCGAGCCGCTCCTGCACGAAGACCAGGCCCACGCTGGGGTCGTAGTTGGGCTCGTTGACGTAGCGGCCGTCGGTGCCGCCCGACAGGACGGAGAGGCCGTCCACGTTCCGGGCCAGCGCCGGGCGATTGTTCATCGTCCACTTGTACCCGGTCTTGTCGGCGATGATCCCCTCGAACTGGGCGGGGGTCACCGTCTTGAGCACCGGGATGCGCTCGGCGCGCTCGTCCTCGACGAACTCGGCGCGGTACTGCCGGCTCATGACGATGTTGCGGACCAGGTCCTTGACCACGAGGCCGCTGTCCTCGAACACCTGCCGGTGCGCGTGCAGCTCCTCGCGGTCGAGGTCGCTGGTGTGGCGCTGGGTGATGCCGTCGAAGATGGTCTGGACCGCGCACTCCTTGAAGCGCGGGTCCTCGGCCAGGTGCTCCGCCATCTCCTCGAGCCCGCTGGTCGGGATCCCGTAGAAGGCGGGGCTGACGTGGTTGCCCATCTGGTCACGCCAGAACGGCTCGTCCTCGGGACGGTAGAGGGTCTGATCGGCGATGTCGCCGTCGATCTCCCACCAGAAGCCGAAGAAGTGCGCCGCGAACGGGTCCAGCGTGCTGTGGCACGACTGGCAGACCGGGGTCGTCTGGATGACGTCCTCGGGGTCGCCGTTGGTGAGCGTGTCGATCTGGGTGCGGCTGAAGCTGACCGGCCGGGACAGGTAGTCGTCGCACAGGAAGATGCGGCTGACCGAGTTGGCCCGGTGGCGGTTGCTGTTGACGCCCGCCGACGGGTAGCGCTGCCACAGGGTCGTGGACGAGAGCACGCCCGCGTGGGGGCGACCGTCGGTGTAGTAGGACTGCTGCCAGCCGGTCTTGCCCTCGGGGTAGTCGAGGTCCCACATGGCGGCGACGATCGGGTCGGCCATGGTGTAGTCGGCGGTCAGCACCTCGGAGAAGGGCAGGTCGTTCTCGACGACGTGGGCGATGAGCGCGAGCGGCTCCTCACCGACGCTGTCCGCGACCACCTCGTCCGAGAGCATGCCGAGGCCGGCGTCGCCCGGGTCGAAGAAGGTCTCGCCCGTGCGCGTGCGGATGGACCGGTTCCAGATCTCGGTCATCCGCTTCACGAAGCGAGGGTCGTCCAGGTAGCGATCGACGAACTCGCCGTAGGCGTCCGGATACTGCTCGATGAAGTCGAGCTCGTCCGCCGACGGGTGGGCACCCCGCAGGTCGACCGAGAGCCGGATGAGCTGTCGTCGCGGCGAGAGCAGGCGGAGACCGTCCTGGATCTCGTCCTCGACGGGCGCGTCTGCAGGCTCTCCGCAGGCGCTCAGCACAGTGCCGAACGCCAGCGTCAGAGCCAGGATTGTGGTGGCTCGGGTCATCGATCCTCCCCGGGGTCACGGAGGGTGAAGGCGAATTCCTGCACGTCGGGCGGATCCAGCGGACCCTCCCACAGGAAGGAGAGATCTACACAGATCTCCCCGATCTCCTCGTCCTGCTCGAGGCCGCGGATGTAGAGCGTGCCGCAGCCGTCGCACTCGGAGTAGGGCTCGTTCGGGTAGTCGGGATCGTCGGGATCCCCTTCGTACCTGGGCGAGAAGATGAGGTCGTACCAGAACGCGTTCTCGTCGCGCAGGCTGATGTAGCCCTGGGGCTCGAGCGTGCAGTCGTCCGGGCCGGCGGCGTCGGGGCCGATCAGCTCCATGTTGATCGCGATGCTGTCGAAGCGGTCCTGGATGCGATGCTCGAAGAAGTAGACGTTGCCGTTGGCCTCGAGGCCCTGGTCCGCACCACCGGCCGCACGGCGGGTGAGCCCGACCCGGTAGCCGCCCGGGGTGCCCGATCCGTCGAACGGGATGGAGCCCGTGACCGTGCCCGCCATGCTCGAGGAGTAGGACCATGCGTAGTAGTCGCCCGACGCCTCGGTCACGGTCAGGCCGTCGGTGGCCTCGCCGTCGAACTCGAAGAGGATCTCGTCCCCGCGGCCCACGACGCCGTCACCGAACAGCAGGCGGCTGGCCTCGGTCGTGCGTCCGGCGCCCGAGTCGGGGTCCCCGTCGCGGTTGACGTTGATCTCCCAGTACTCGAAGCCGCCGAAGGTCGTGCCATCTCCCTGCTCGCAGAAGTCGAGCCAGGAGGAGCCGTCGTTGTTGCTGTTGATGTCGATGTCTTCGACGTTCGGGTTGCCGGCGAAGATGTCCGGGCAGCCCGGCTTGCGCAGGTTCAGCGCGTCGACGTGACCCTGCCAGGCGGTGCGCAGGTCGATGTCGGCGATGGTGAGGAAGCCGGTCTCGAACGCGCCCGGCATGTCGAGCCCGCTGATATCGGGCGGCGGCAGCTCGACCGGGTCGTCGAGGATCAGCTGGTCGGTGTCCTCACCGCCAGAACAGCCGCCTAGAATCAGGGAAAAAAGAAGAGGCAGGGACCGTCGCATCACTGGTCATCCTCCTCTTCGACGCTGACGCCGAGGCGCGCGAACCAGCTGAAGTCTACCGTATCGGAGCCGGCATTTCCGGGGAACCAGGGGAACCACACGCCGGTACCCTGGAAGTCGTAGAGCAGCTGACCCTGTCCGGGGTGCCAGGCGAAGCGCATCACGTCTCCGTTCTCCGGGAGCTCCGGGTCGTAGCAGGGCTCCGGGTTGCCTTCCGCGACCGCGAACTCGACGTCCATCATCCACGCACAGCCCGAGCACAGGGCGGCTCCGGCCTCCGGGCGCGGCGGGCTGCCGATCAGCGTGTAGGTGGTGTCGCAGACCAGCGGGTTGGGGTCGAGGCCCGCCCAGGGCACGTCGGTGTCGGTGTCCGGGGCGTCGGTGTCCTCGGCCGGCAGCTGGAAGTCGACGAACTCCTGGACCCGCATGGTGCCGGTCAGGGTCGTGTACGGCCCGCCGGACGGCGTCAGCGACATCGTGCCTTCCTGGTACATGTACAGGAAGTTGGTCGGCTCGAGGTCGGTGGGGCCGAGATCGTCGGTGTCCTCGGGGATCTCGAAGGGGCCGGTGTCATCGATGATGGGCGAGTCCGTCTCGTCCGGCAGATCCGGGATGTCCGAATCCTCCGGCTTCGTACACGCCAGCATCGTCGCGGGCAGGACGCCCACGAGGATCAGCCGGACCAGCATGTTGGGATGGTGCCGCAAATCGTTCCCTCGGTTGACCCGGAACGGATCATCTGCAACGGCAGCATACAATGACTCTCGAGCCTCCGGTTCTTTCTCCGCCCTTCGCGGAGAGCGGGGGTTCACTGCCGAGGAGGCGCTCCATGACAGGGTTTCGGGCGGTGGTGCTGGGCGCCGTCGTGCTCGCAGCGTGCAAGGGTGACGACACGCCACACGGGCCGGCGCGGGTGGAGATCTCGGAGACCGCACTGGACTTCGGATCCGTCGGTGTGGGCTCGATCGAGGAGCGCCGGGTCGAGGTCCGCAACGTCGGCGGCGAGGATCTGGAGATCCGCAGCGTCACGCTGGTGCAAGGCGACAGCAACGTCTGGAGCTGGACTCGCGATCCCGACGGCGACGTGCCCGGGGGTGGATCCATCGACCTCGTGGTCGCGTTCTCCCCGAATGTGGCCGACAGCGAGGAGGCGGGGCGACTGCAGATCCGCACCAGCGACACCAGCACCGGGCCGGTCCTGATCGACCTCGCGGGACAGGGCGCCGCGTCGACCCTGGACGAAGACGAGGACGGCTTCTCCCCGGCCGACGGCGACTGCAACGACAACCGGGCCGACATCTACCCGGGGGCCCCCGAGCTGTGCGACGGCCGCGACAACGACTGCGACGACGTGGTGCCGTCCAACGAGTCCGACAACGACCGAGACGGCGTGCGCCAGTGCGCGGACGACTGCGATGACGACGACGACGCGGTCTACCCGGGCGCTCCGGAGATCTGCGATCAGAAGGACAACGACTGCGACGACTTCACGCCCGACGACCGGGACCAGGACGGCGACGGCTACACCCTGTGCACCGGCGACTGCGACGACGACGACAAGACCGTCAGCCCGGGCATGGAGGAGCTGTGCGACGGGCTCGACAACGACTGCAGCGGCTCGGCGGACGACGTCGACGAGGACGGGGACGGACGCAGCGTCTGCAAGGGCGACTGTGACGACAACGACAAGGACGCCTACAGCATCGCGGTGGACCCGAACCGCAACCCGGAGACCCCGGACGGCTCGGACGACGCGCCGTATCAGAGCTTCGCCGAGGCGCTCGCGAACCTCGAGCCCACCTGCCACACCATCTTCCTGCACGACGCCACCTACGAGCTGGCGGTGGAGCTGCGCGACGAGGCCGTGCTGACCGTGATCGGCGAGACCCGCGACGGCACGATCCTGTCGCCGACGGAGGATGGCTCCGGGCAGGCCTTCTCGCTGCTCGACGCCGACCTGACCCTGCGAGACCTGACCCTGACCGGCGGCGCCGGCACCCGTGACGGCGGCATCGTCGAGGCGAGCTTCGGCGACGTCACCCTGGAGCGGGTGACGGTGACCGGAAACAACGGCGGCGCGGACGGCGGTGCCATCGCGGTCGCCTCGGGCACGCTGACCTTGCGGGAGGTGGAGGCGACCGGGAACACGGCCGCGGACGACGGCGGCGCGTTCGCCGTGTTCTCGGGCACCCTGGACGTCGCCGACAGCACCCTGACCGGCAACACCGGCAACCGGGGCGGCGCGCTGCTGGCCGAGGGCGCGACCGTGCGGATCGTCGACTCGGTGATCTCCGGCAATACCGCCCGGGACAAGGGCGGCGCGGTGCAG
>MDTC01094282.1_pt1 | contig 12295 bp, 10 predicted proteins | sample 811181 | NCBI WGS metagenome assembly MDTC01 (sample SAMN05326644, study PRJNA326480) | marine metagenome | isolation source: seawater | place: Pacific Ocean: North | collected 2011
ATCTTGTTGGTCTTGTGGTATGCCAGATGTAGCAACTATAGATCCAACTACAGCTGAAAGGTATTGAGCAGCTAGTATAGGGTCTTCATTTGCAGGCTCATAATCTACTAAAACTTTTTGTAAACCCTTAATTAATTCTGGTTTTAAAACTATCTCTGTCATAATATTATATATATAATGTTTTACATGACTAAAGTATTACATATTTAACAACGATGCAACAATTAAAACAAACATATACAGTTAAAACATTTGATATAGGTCCAATGCAGAATCTTATTTATGTTATTACAGATAACGAGACAAAGGAATCAGCAATAATCGATCCTGCATGGGATATGACAGAAATATATAGCTATATAAAATATAATAATTTAATTTTAAAGAAAATATTATTAACACATAGCCATCATGATCATGTCAATGCGGTAGATGAGATTCTCAGCTCCCATGACACTGAGATACATATCAATAAAAAAGAAAAAATATTTTGGAAAAAAGAATATGACAATTTTTTTATTAATCATGGAGGCGATATAATTATGTTAGGTAAAACTGAGATCAGATCTTTACATACACCGGGTCATACTCCTGGATCAACTTGCTACCATATTGACAATAAACTGATCGCCGGGGATACCTTGTTTGTTTTTGGTTGTGGAAGATGTGATCTTCATGGAGGTAACCCAGAAGAAATGTATCATACATTAAAGAATATTAAAACATCATTAAGTTCTGATACTATTATCTTGCCAGGGCATAATTATTCAATTAAAAAAACTTCTACGTTGAAAGAAGAAATAGATGGTAACCCATTTATGAGTTTTAATGACATGAATAGATTTATAGATTATAGGATGACATTACATGACAAAGTTAGACAGTCACCTTACAGCCCAGTTAATAACTGATTTAACTATTTTGCTGCCGCTCTTAATTTATTAAATATTAATGTTGCTACGGTTGATATCATTTCTTTTTTAATATAGTCTTCTCTGTCTGAATTGCCCATTACATTATTTTCATCAAAGGAATAATCACGATATAATGTAATAGTATCAGTTAAGTTTTTTTTATTTGGTTGATTTATTTCATACTCAACAACATAAATTAGCTCATACTCATTAACTCGACCTGAAATACTCATGGAAAGCTGTCTTCTATTAAATTTTTCTGAGAGTAGAACAATTCTATATAAATTCTTATCATTTGAGTTAGTTACTTTTATCTCTGCATTTATCAATGAATCATTAATAGCATTTACTAACTGGCTATAAGTATTTGAATAAACTGATATCTGGTTCATAGATGCTGGTAAATTCAAGCTGCCCCGCATCGAGTAACCACAAGCGCTAAGAGCGACCATTAATATCGAAATTATAAAACTAAAATATAAACTTTTAAATTTAAATAACATAGTTAACTAATTTGCCTTTAACATATATAGCTTTTTTAATTTCCTTATCAGCTATATATACTCTTAATTTATCATCATTTAGAATGATATCTCTAATTTGCTGTTCGTCTAGATCAACATTAATAACAAGCTTGCCTCTGAGTTTACCATTGATCTGAATTATAATCTCTTTTTTTGATTCTTCCAATGCGGCATCATCAACTAAAGGCCATGATTCATTCATTAGAATTGTCTTTTCTCCCATATCAGCCCATATTTTTTGGGTAATATGAGGAGCAAAAGGTGATAGCATTTTTAAAATAATTTTAATTCCATTTACACAAATTATATTGTTAGAATGATTTTGTTGATTATATTTAGTTAAACTATTTAATAATTCCATGATAGATGCGATGGCAGTATTAAAACTATTTCTTTTAAAAATATCATGGGTAACCTTTTGAAGTGTTCTATTTATTTTCATATTAATACTACTATCACTTATTTTATTTTTAGATATGTCCTTATCATCAACCTGAGGATTTTGATGATCATATAATATGTTATAACTCAATACCCATAATCTTTTTAAAAATTTATAAGATCCTTCTATTGCAGTATCTGACCATTCTAAGCTTTGTTCTGGTGGTGCTGAAAACATAATAAATAATCTAATAGTATCAGCTCCATATTTTTGAATAATATCATCTGGATCAATCGTGTTTCCCTTTGATTTAGACATTTTAATCCCACCTTGTAAAACCATGCCTTGAGATAATAGCGATGTAAATGGTTCAGAGTTATCTACTATACCTATATCTCTCATAAGTTTATGGAAAAACCTAGCATACAATAGATGTAGTATAGCATGCTCAATTCCACCAATATATTGATCAACAGGTAGCCAATCTTTTTTTGATTCTTCCATTAGACCTTTGGTGTAATTAGGTGATAAAAATCTCAAATAATACCAAGATGATTCAAAGAATGTATCAAATGTATCGGTCTCTCTAATTGCATCTTTTCCTGTATAAGGACATTTGATATATTTCCATGTCGGGTGATTATCAAGCGGATTTCCTTCGGCAGAAAAATCGATATCACTAGGCAAAGTAACAGGAAGATCTTTTTCTGGGACAGGATAAACCGTACCATCTTTATGATAGAAAACTGGAATTGGGCAACCCCAATAACGTTGTCTAGATATTCCCCAATCTCGTAATCTATAATTTATTTTAGATTCTCCAGAATTTATTTTCACTAAGTCTTTTAATATTTCATCTTTTGCAGACTCAGAATCAAGATTATTATATTTATCAGAATTTATAAGTATTCCTGGCCCTGTAAGAACAGAATTTTCTTGTTCATTATCATTCTTAATAACTTTATTTATGGGTAATTTATATTTATAAGCAAATTCATAATCTCTATCATCATGACCTGGAACAGACATAATACAACCAGTCCCATAATCCGATAGCACATAGTTAGCAACCCAAATAGGAATATTTTCTCCATTAATAGGATTGACTGCCAACAATCCTGTATCAACCCCTTCCTTTTCGATATTGCTCATAGTTTCTTCCGAGACTTTTAAAGTTTTACATTTTTTGATAAATTTATGGACTATATCATTTTGGATTGATTTCAAAACCTCATGATCTGGTGATAATGCTAGAAAACTTACACCAAAAATAGTATCTACTCTTGTTGTATATACTTCCAGGTATTCATCTGAACTTTTTAACTTAAACTTAACTAATGCTCCTTTGGACATTCCAATCCAATTCTTTTGCATCATTCGAACACGAGATGGCCAGCCTTCTAAATCACTAGTACTATCAAGTAGTTCATCAGAATATTTTGTAATCCTTAAAAACCATTGTGGAATTTTTTTTCTCTCAACTTCTGCTCCTGATCTCCAGCCTCTTCCATCAATAACTTGCTCATTAGCTAAGACTGTATTATCAACAGGATCCCAATTAACTTCTGATTCTTTTTTATATACAAGACCTTTCTCCAGTAGTTTGAGAAAAAACCATTGCTCCCATTTATAATATTTAGGATCAGAAGTAGATATCTCACTCTCCCAGTCATATGCATAACCTAATCTACTTAGCTGATCTCTCATATGATCAATATTTTTTTTAGTCCATTCAGCTGGATGTATTTTATTCGCAATAGCAGCATTCTCAGCAGGCAGGCCAAAAGAATCCCATCCCATAGGTTGAAATACATTTTTACCTAACATTTTATGACCACGCGATATAACATCTCCTATGGTATAGTTTCTAACATGACCAATATGTAATTTGCCGCTAGGATATGGGAACATACTTAAGCAGTAAAATTTATTTTTTGAATTATCTAAGTTTGTCTTAAAGGCATGAGATTCACGCCAGAACTCTTGAATGTTTTTCTCAATATCTTTTGGTTTATAATCTTTATCCATACTTTCTATAATACTTCCAATATAACAATATAATTGAGAATATTAACATCAATAGAGGATAATCTCCAAAATACATATATGGAGTTATACCTTTTGAAGGATATACTTCAACATTCATATGCCCAGCTTGATTTAGTTTAATCTTATTTATAACCACTCCATTTTTATCAATTACAGCGGATATCCCAGTATTTGCCGCTCTTATTATTGGCAGTCTCGCTTCTAAAGCGCGAACTTTAGCAATTTGAAGATGTTGGTATGGAGCAAAAGAATTTCCAAACCATGCATCATTACTTATATTAAGAATTACGCCATAATCACTATCGTTGATATTAATCAAAGAAGGATATGCTATTTCATAGCAAATAAGCGTATGAATACTTATATCATTATGATACATCTTACTCTGATTAGAGGCACCATGAGAAATATTCGACATAGGTATTTTTAGCATATCGCTAACTATACCAAAAATATTTTCTAATGGTGTATATTCGCCAAAAGGCACTAGATGTCTTTTATTATAAATAGATTCTTTATTCTTATTCAACATTAATATACTGTTATAAACTTTTTTATCTAACTGATTATAGTTAAATATTCCCGAAATTAGCTTAATATCAAACTTTTTTACAATTTTTTCATAAAATGGTTTATCTAATTGGTATAGTGTTGGAATAGCTGTTTCAGGCATTACAACAAAACTATTTATATTATTATTTAAGAGATTTAAATAACTTGTCTTGATATTATTAATTTGATTTCTATGAAATTTAATTCCTAGATTTATATTAGGTTGCAATATGGTTATTTTTAATGGCTCTTTTGCATCAGATGTATTAATAGGAATAAGGCGGATAGTTAATAATAACGTTAAAACTATTGTCAAATATATTATCAATAAATATTTTTTTATTGGAGAACAAATTATAATTATTAACATCATTGAAAACGCTACAGTTATAAAACTTACAAAATATAAACCTAATGACGGATATAGTTCATCAAATAGTGTACCAGTTTGGCTAGCTCCAGCTAAAAGCCATGGAAAACCTCCGAATATATTGGATCTAATAATTTCCATTAATACCCATATAGAAGGAACTATAGCTGGATAATAATATCTAAATATTTTAGTTTGCTGATTGACAAAAAAACCTATGGGAATAAAGAATATACTCATGAATAAGATAAATATCATTGTCATTAGTATTGAGATTATTAAATATTCACCACCATAATAATAAACGCTATTAAATATCCATGAGACACCTGACGAAAATATTGCTAACCCATATATATAGGATTTTATAGCGCTAGATCTTCTACTGCTGTGCGCTAAAATATAAAAGTAAATAGCCAATGATATGAAAATTCCTATTTTGAAGTCAATTGGTGAGAAAGAACATGTATATAGAATTCCTGAGCCTATAAGAAGAGCATATTCAAGATATATATTTTTTATAATTGACACAATAGTCTTTTAAATATTTTTACTGAGTTTTATTCTTTTAATTTTTCTAGAATCTGCAGCAAGTATCTTAAAAGATAAATTTGATATAATTATAGATTCACCATTCAGTGGAACTTTTTCAAATTTATTAATTAAAAATCCTCCAATAGTCTCTACATCATTATCATTAAAGTTTGTAAGAAAATATGAATTAAATTCATCCAATGTTGTTAAAGCATCTATAATATAATCATCATGACTTTGAGCAATAATCCTAGATTCTGTTTTTTTATCATGCTCATCATCAATTTCTCCAACAATTTCTTCAATAACATCTTCTATACTTACAAGACCAGAGACACCTCCATGCTCATCTATAACAATGGCAATATGATTTCTACTAGACTTAAATTCATTTAGGAGAATATTCAGTCTTTTGCTCTCTGGAATAAAGACAGCCGGTCTTAATAGTTCATGCAAATCAACATCATCATTCTCATCATCGAGCGATCTTTTTAATAGATCTTTTGCAAGCAAAACTCCGATAATCTCATCACGATTGTCGTCTATTACTGGAAAACGAGAGTGACCAGAAGATGCGACTTTTTTTATTATTTCATCTATTTGATCAGTAATATCAATAACTGTCATATGAGGTCTTGGAATCATTATGTCTCTAACTTGAACCTCAGAGACTCTAAAGACCCCTTCGATCATTCTCAAAGATTCATTATCCACATATCCATCCAAAACAGAATTTTTTAGAATATCCAATAGATCTCTTTTGTTTTGAGGTGTGTTTTTCAATATAGATATAATATTATTTAACCAATTATTTTTATTACTTTGCATAATATGGGTCAGGGTATCCTAGAAGATTCATTAATTCTCTTTCTCTTGCTTCCATGAGGTCTTTATCTTTTTTTACCTCATGTGTATAGCCTTGTATATGTAGCATAGAATGAATAATCATATGTGCCCATCTACTATCAATATCTTTATTATATAAATCAGATTCATTTTTAACAACATCAGGGCAGACAATAATATCTCCTAAAATATATTCTCCTGAATCTAAATGTGAATTATTTGGGAAAGACAAAACATTGCAAGATTTGTTTTTATTAAAGTATTTTTTATTTAGTTTCATAATTTCTTTCGAGTGAGCTAGTTTAATATTAACAATAGACTTTTGAATATTCTTAAAAGCTAGCTGAGACCATTTTTTTATTTTGTAATCAGATGGCATATAAACATCTATCTTATCTTTAATAATTTTAACACTAAGTAGATTATTTTTTACGTTTTTCATATTCTCTAATTATGTCTTTTACTATTTTATGTCTCATTACATCACTAGCCTTGAACTTTGTGATATGAGCTCCATTTACTTTAGGCATAAATTCCAGACAGTCTTTTAATCCAGATTTAGAATCTCTAGGAAGATCTATCTGGCTTGTGTCACCAGTCACAACTGTTTTTGACCCATAGCCAATCCGAGTTAAAAACATTTCCATTTGGGCTATAGTTGTATTCTGACCTTCATCTAGAATGATAAATGCATCATTTAACGTTCTCCCCCGCATATATGCTAGTGGAGCTATTTCAATTATTTTCTTTTCTAATAACTTAGTAACTCTCTCATACCCTATAATTTCATAAAGAGCATCATATATGGGTTGCAAATATGGGTTAACTTTTTCAGATAAATCACCAGGGAGAAATCCAAGTTTTTCTCCAGCCTCTATTGCTGGTCTTGCAAGAAATATTTTTTTAATCAGATCTTTTTCTAGAAAATAAACTGCACAAGCTACTGCCAAATAGGTCTTGCCTGTTCCAGCTGAGCCTATTCCAAATGTTAAGTCATTATTAAAAATAGCACTAATATATTCTTGCTGAGATTTTGACTTTGGCCTTATTGTCAGTTTTCTGCATTTGATGATAACTTCTTCCTCGTGAGGCATATTTTCTTTTTCAGAAGTCATATTATCGCTATTTTTATTCATATACATATGCAGTTGCTTTGATGTAAGCTCTTCCTCTCTTGAAATATCATATAACTTTTCAATTAACTCAGATGTCTGAGGCACAATGTTTTCATCGCCTTTTATTATGAATGTATTGCCCCTATTGGATATTTGAACATTCATGTAAGACTCAATTTGTCTGAGGTTTTCGTCTAAGAGCCCACATAGATTTGCTAACCTCTCATTATCTTGCGGTTGTAAAACTAAATTTTGATGAGTAATTTTATCAGTCAAAGTATTTTATACTCATATTTTTTATTTAGACTATGCGGTATATCACTTAAAGTTCCATGAAGAGTATTACCTCTAATCTCATCGATATGTATATCTACTAACTTGCCTATAAGATTCTCGCCGCCTTTAAAGTTAACCACTTTATTATTATCACTTCTACCAAAGACTTCAGTTTTTCGTTTAACAGATAACCCTTCAACTAGAACAGTTTCAGTCGTTCCTAGCATTTTTTCTGAATATATTTTTGACTGATAGTTAATGAGTTCTTTCAACTGATTGAGTCTATTAACTTTTATTTCATGGCTGATATTATCAGCCTCTATTGACGCAGGTGTTCCAGGTCTTGAGCTATAAATAAAACTATATGCATCACTAAAATTTATTTCAGATATAAAATCCATAGTATCTCTAAAGTCAGCATCTGATTCTCCAGGATACCCCACTATAAAGTCTGATGTTAAATTAATGTTGGGCCTAACATTTCTAATCTTACGAATAATATTTTTATATTCTAAAATAGTATGTTTTCTTTTCATTCTAGAAAGGATTCTATCTGATCCTGACTGAACAGGAAGATGTAAATTATTTGCTAACTTTGGATTTTCATAAGCCGCAATTAAGTCATTAGAAAAATCTATTGGGTGTGAAGTTGTATATCTAATTCGTTCAATACCATCTATAAATGAAACATATTTTATTAGATCGCTAAAAGAGACATATTCACCATCATGATTTCTAGATTTGTAGGCATTAACATTTTGACCTAAAAATGTTATTTCTTTAACGCCGCTTTCAACGAGTTTATGGGCTTCATAAAGAATACTATCCAAGTCTCTATTAAATTCTTCTCCTCTCGTATAAGGAACAACACAAAATGTACAATATTTACTACACCCTTCCATTATAGATAAATATGATGAGATTTTACTGCTAGTAACTGATGGAAGATAATCAAACTTTTCTATTTCGGGGAAACTTACATCAATTTCTACTTTTGAATTATTTTTAAAAATGTCTTTAATCATTCTTGGTAGTCTATGAATAGTTTGTGGCCCAAAAATAATATCTATCTCGGGTGCCCTTGAGCGTAAGGCCTTTCCCTCCTGTGAGGCAACGCATCCTCCTACGGCGATCAGGATATCAGGATTTTTATTTTTAAGCTTCTTCCATCTACCCAGTTGATGAAAGACTTTTTCTTGAGCTTTTTCTCTAATTGAACATGTATTAAGAAGTAATAAATCTGCTTGTTCGAAATCTTTTGTTTCAGCCATTCGTAGATTTTGCTTTAGGACTTCACCAAGCTTGTCTGAATCATATTCATTCATCTGACAACCATGAGTTTTTATAAAAAATTTTTTATTTTCTAGCATTTACTCTAGAAAGGGACATCATCATCTTGGTTAGATGGAGTACTTTGGTTGAAATCATCTTTTGGCGATTGATTATCAAATTGAGAATCACCTGAAGAATCTGACTTAGAGCCAACAAACGTAAAATTATCTGAAATTATGTCAGTAGAATATTTTTCTACTCCATCCTTATCTTGCCATTTCCTAGTTTGTAGTCTTCCTTCAACATATAATTGCTGACCTTTTTTGACATATTGCCCAATTGTCTCGGCAGGTTTATTAAAAAATACTACTCGATGCCACTCAGTTTTATCTTCATAGTTTCCAGATTCTTGATTCTTGAATTTCCTACTAGTTGCAAGGGATAAATTTAATACGGCATTACCGCTAGGCATAAACTTTACCTCGGGGTCTACGCCTACTCGTCCTAATAATATTACTTTATTTACCGACATTTACGCTCATTTAAAAAATTAGTTAAGTTCTTAATCATAACCCAAATATTTACTTACGGATAGGAAAAATTTAAAAGAAAGTATGTATTTCATACAAATTTTAGATGGCAGGAGTCTATCAAATATATATAAGAATTATCCATCAGCCTGTAAATAGTATATAGTAGCCAATGGCAAATAAGGGCAGCTGCGGTAAAAAATTGAGCATTAAAGATCTATCTTTGATATAGAAGCTTATCATAACCCAACTTATGGCTCCTATAGATTGGAAATATATATTATATGGATAGATATTAAGATTAGTGCAAAGTACACCTATTAGGACAGATAGACTGCTTAACCATTTTAAAATTGTTATATTCATAATTCTCCTAGGTAAATGATTCAATTCCAAGAGTTTGATGATATCATTTCTTTAACATGAAAAAGAATATTTTTGTCAAAGGCGCAAGGACACATAATTTAAAAAATATTAACTTAGAGATTCCAAGAAATAAACTTATAACCATTACTGGATTATCAGGATCTGGAAAATCATCTCTTGCATTTGATACAATCTTTGCAGAAGGTCAAAGGCGATATATGGAATCCTTATCGTCTTATGCTAGACAATTTTTATCAATGATGGATAAACCTGATGTTGATACAATAGAAGGCCTATCTCCAGCAATATCAATAGAACAAAAATCATCATCTCATAATCCACGATCAACTGTAGGCACAGTAACTGAGATCTATGATTATTTAAGACTTCTGTATGCTAGAGTTGGTATTCCAAGATGTCCAGAACATAGAGTTGATCTAGAAGCAATGTCGGTATCTGACATGATGCATAAGATTTTAAACGATTATACACAAAAAAATCTTATGATATTAGCTCCGGTAGTAAGAAATCAAAAAGGCGAACATACTAAACTTATAAAATCATTCTCTAGTCAAGGATACAGAAGAATTAGAGTTAATGAAGAAATCGTTGAAATAGACGACATATCAAAACATTTATTAGATCATCTGATTAATCCTAAGAAAAAAAATAATATAGAGCTAGTTGTAGATAGGCTAAAAATTAATTCTGATAATAAGTTAAGAATTTCAGAATCAATTGAGACAGCATCAAATATATCTAATGGAATTATATATATACTAAATATGGATGATAATAAAATTGAAGATATTTTTTCAACTAAATATTCATGTCCTCATTGTGGTTATACGATTAGTGAGTTAGAACCTAAATTGTTTTCATTTAATAGTCCAGCTGGTGCCTGTGAATCTTGTGATGGCTTAGGTATTAAGGAGTATTTTGATCCGCATAAAATTATTGTAAACCCAGAGCTAAGTTTGTTAAAAGGCGCGATATATGGATGGGATGATAAAAGCGCGTATTATAGTTTATTACTTAAAAGCCTAGCGGAGCATTATAAAATAGATATAAATATAGCATACAGAAAATTATCAGATAGTTTTAAAAAGATATTATTTTATGGAAGTGGAAAAGAAGTTATTAAGATGAAATATGTAAGAGGCTATCGTAAAAAAGATCAGAGTGACTATGTTGTCAAAGAAGAAATATGGGATGGTATTCTTAAAAAATTTGCTAAGCAATATGATAATGGCTCATACTCCTCTAAGGATAGATTATCAAAATACCTGAGCACACATAAATGTAATGAATGTCATGGGACTAGGCTAAATGAAAAAAGTAGAAATGTATTCATAACTGAAAATTCTATTAGTAGCATCACATCTTTAACAATTGAAGAATGTTATAGTTTTTTTCAAAAACTACATCTGAAAGGTATGAAGAAAGAAATATCTGAAAAGATTATTACAGAAATAGTAAGTAGACTTAGTTTTTTAAATAATGTTGGCTTAAATTATCTTTCTCTAGATAGAAGTGCAGAGACTCTATCAGGAGGAGAGGCCCAAAGAATACGATTAGCTAGTCAGATTGGTTCAGGTCTAGTTGGTGTTATGTATATCCTAGATGAACCTTCTATTGGACTGCATCAAAGAGATAATGATAAGTTATTAAAAACTTTAGATAATCTAAAAAAACTTGGCAATACAGTTATAGTGGTTGAACATGATGAAGATACAATTATGGCATCGGATCATATTGTAGATGTAGGTCCAGGCGCTGGTGATCTAGGAGGAGCAATTGTGTATACAGGTGAGCCAAATGGAATTAAAAAAAATAAATTATCACTTACAGGTCAATATATATCAGGTAGAAAAAAAATTGATATCCCAAAAGTAAGACGAAATGTTGATGCCATGAAAGTTCTTAAGATTCATAAAGCAAATGAAAATAATTTAAAAGATTTAGATATAAGAATTCCTCTAGGCTTAATGACTTGCATTACTGGTGTATCAGGATCTGGTAAATCTAGTTTAATAAATAACGTATTATATAATTATATTTATAATCATCTATTGCAAAAAGATAATTCCCAAGTTGGATGCAATAAAGTTACTGGTTTAGAACACATAGACAAAATTATTGAAATTGATCAAAGTCCTATAGGAAGAACGCCGAGATCTAATCCAGCTACATATACTGGCATATTTACACATATTAGAGATTTATTTGCTCAAACACAGGAAGCTAAATCTAGAGGTTATTTAGCAGGGAGATTTAGCTTTAATGTGAAAGGAGGTAGATGTGAAACATGTGAAGGTGATGGCGTAATAAAAGTAGAAATGCATTTTCTGTCTGATGTCTATGTCAAATGTGATAAATGTAATGGAAAAAGATATAATCCTCAAACATTGGAAATAATCTTTAAAACAAAGAATATAAATGATGTATTAAACTTTACTGTCAGCCAAGCCTTAGATTTTTTTAAAAATATACCGATCATTAGTAAAAAATTAGAAATTTTGAATGAAGTTGGTCTTTCTTATATAAAACTTGGTCAGAATGCCA